>JAEEGL017400767.1_pt1 | contig 31937 bp, 21 predicted proteins | sample 9134231 | NCBI WGS metagenome assembly JAEEGL01 (sample SAMN16246548, study PRJNA631951) | gut metagenome | biome: gut microbiome; feature: rumen; material: fiber-attached | host: Bos | place: Iran: Karaj | collected 2018-10 | reverse complement strand
GCCGTACGCATTTCCAGGCATTCAGATAATCTGCCGCTACCTCGCTCTCTTCCCGGAGTTTTCCTGTGCTGGTGAAGATGGTGTCCGTAAACAACTGTTTTCCGAAGGCAGTAGCCGTGACACCGGTTCCCAGGGTGACCGGCGTCAGATCCAGATCCACTCCTGCGTACAGCGATTCAGCGAGGGAGAAATACGTTCCGGAAAGTTCGGGCTTCGTTTCGATCAGCGTTCCCAGTTCCGCCAGTTTCTCCTCGAAGGTCTTTTCCGTCGGCTCTCCCGGCTCTTCCGGAACAGAAGGTTCCTCCGAAGGATTCAGGACGATGGACGGCCGGAGCGCGTATACCACCTCCAGCGCGCGCCCGTCATCTTCGCTCTCAGAAAGAAGTCTCGTGAAGGCTTCCGCGTCGCCCGACAGATCGAGATAACTGGTAAAGCTTGTTGAGGTGTAATACTTATACACGGCGAAGACACCGTCGCCCATATACAGGCCGACCCAGTACAAACGGCACGGCGTCTGGTCATACACCATCCGGACCAGAATATCTCCCGCTTCCAGATCATTCAGCGTTTTTCCTTCCAGAAGCGTCGTACCAACCGCCATTGCCGAACCGCCGTAGAAATCTGTCAAGAGACATTTGCGTGCATTTATAAAATCTGCAGCCACTGCCGACTCTTCCAAAGGCCCCGCATTGGATCCCGCCCCTTTGGTGATCGCACTACCGAAAATCTTCTGAGAAAACACCGAGGCTGTCAGCGCTTTGGTCTGATCGGAAGCTGCGCGGGTCACAGGCTTCAGATCCACACCGGCTTTTTCATAGAAGTTTTCAGACGGCACGAAATACGTTCCGCTGATCACGGTTCCGGCCTCTGCCAGTTCCAGCAGATACGCCATGGATTCCTCGTAGCTGCGTTCCACCGTCTGCGGAGCCGCAGCTGCGTCGTTGATGTCATAGTAACCTTGCGACGGCCGCAGGACTTCCACATACTCCCAGAAGATACCTTCCTGAGGATTGGTCACCAGAAGCCTTTGGAAAGCGCTTCCGTTCGTGTCACCTGAGAAATCCCATTCCACGTACTCCACTGATGAGCCTGCGCTCTTTTTGTTGAACTGGGAAATCACCATACGTCCATTTCCCAGGTAGACACCGACCCAGTAATAGCGATTCGCGCTGTCAGCGTAATTGGTCAGGAAGAGCAGGTCGCCCTCCGCCAGATCGTTCGCGTTCAGACCTTCCGGCCAGGTGTCGTTTCCTGTATCCAGCATGCTTCCGCCGTAGTATTCGCGCATCATGCTGGCCACGATCGGAACATACTCCTCTGAAAGTGCTTTCTCCAGCGGCGTATATTTGTTGGGGATCTCGGGAGACGGAACACAGGTCACGTTCTTGATGCGGCTCATCGTTGTCAGCCCCATCGTCACCTTTGTGCAATCCAGCCCGATCAGCGCGTAGATCTTCTCCGCGAAAGTAGTATTTCTCCACTCGTCGTTAAACGTGATCTCCTCTCCGAGATAATTGCGGATCGTTCCGGACGCTTTGTCAGCCGCCCAGTCATGCCCGATCAGATCGTGGAATTTCTGGATATTTTCAGCATTCAGTCCGGTTCCTCCGAGTCCGGTAGAGGGTTCTTCCACAGACGGCTCATCGCCGTACGTAGGCTCATTCGCCGGATTATAGACTAAAAGGTTCAGGTCATCCGTCGCCAGCGCCGGTCTCAGCAGGAAGCAAATCGGGTAGGAAAGAGACGTCCAGATGTTCATCATGGCTTCATCCCCCGTCAGAATACCCGCCTGCTGATCGGAATCCACATACAGGAAGGCACCTTCGCCGAGCGCCATATACAGCTTGTAATCGCTGACCTTATGACGGAAATTGAAACGAACATCGACCAGGATATCTCCCGCTTCGAAATATGAAGCCTTGAATTCGTTCACATTGATCCCCGGGCCCTGGATCCCGTCGAAAATCACCTGTGTTCCGCCGACAAAACCAGGCACGAGCATCTGTCTGAACGTCCGGTAATCTTCTGCCACCGAAGCGGCCGGAAGGAGCTTATAGGCTCCCCCGGTTATGGCCGGTTTATCGGCCACATTGCTGCGGGATCCCAGAGTTATCTCTCCATAAGAGAAGATGTTATCCGTCAGATCTTCCAGTGCCGGCAGGCTCAGGTCGATTCCCATGACCGCCTGATATATACGCTTCATAAAGGAGAGTTCCGGTTCGTTTCGGCTGATATTATAGGTCGTCCGCCAGGCGGCAGGATCCGATGCCGCAAAGGCGGTCAACGCGTTTTTCGCCTCAGCTGAAAGTTTCTGACCGGAAACGGAAATCGTAATCTCGTTGGAAGGGATCTCGGCGACCGTACCGCCGCCGAATGTCAGCTGTTCTCCCCGCGACGCTTTCACACGGACTTTGTAGGAAAGATCCGCTGAAGCGCCGGGGGCCAGGTTTACTTTCCAGCTGATCACTGAGCCGGAAACGCTGCCTCCGCCGGTGACACTTCCTGCCACGAGCTCGGTTCCTTCAGGGATCTGCTCTGTCACCGGAAGATTCTGATATGCCGCCGCCTCACTGTCCGGATGATTCGCCCGGTAATTCGTCTCGTTCGAACGATTGGAGATATGCACGTTCAGTGTCACCTCTCCGCCTGCTTCCACTGAGCCGAAGGGCGTCACATCGACCGTGCGGTCGATCGTCAGGCCCGGGTAGGAAAGACGGCTGAGTGTCTTCGCAGGAAGAGCGACCCCCTCTTTCACACGGTCATTACCGGGATCATCATCCTCGTCTTCCACGACCAGCGAGGACGTCGGACGCAGCAGGATCAGGTATTCCTTGGTGGTCGATTCAAAGACACCGTAGGAAGCCGACTCCGTCAGCCAGAAATCGCTGACCGATTCAAAACAGATCGATCCGGCAGCTTCAAACGCTTCAATGCCGGTGGTGGTGTTATATTTTTTGCCTGCGCAGTGCAGGATCTGTCCGTTGCCGATATACATCATGGCATGACCGCCGAAGATCAGCGAATCACCCACTCTGAGATTGCAGCCGTTTTCGCCCATCAACGCGCGGATCTCTTCCATCGTCATCAAATCGGCGGAGGAAAAGCCCCAAGCCTCGGTACCGCCCGAAAGTTCCGGCCGCCCTGCCGTGATGTCCCGAGCCCACCGCGCCAGAATCTGCTCCGGGGCCTTGACGCTGGCGCTCATCCACAGAATCGACGTAATGGCGTCCAGTGAGAGTTCCGCGTTCATCCAGCGGTAATCCCAGGCTTCCAGCAGACTTTTCCAAATATAGTCGGAGCAAACAGAATAGATCGTTGTATGGCTGGTCCCGTATTCCGGCGGGACATCTTCCGTCAGCCGCCAGACACCCTGACGGTATTTGTCAAAGACTTCATTCATGGACTGGGAGTCGTACTGAACCTGGCCGCCCTTCAGGTAGTAGGCCCAGGCGACTTCCTTTAACGCATCTTCCAGATCCTTTCTGGTCAGGAATTCCGTGTATGAAAGCTTCACTTTCACGGTCACTGCTTTTCCGCTCACCGTGATCGAGGCGGAAGCTTCCAGCGTATTCTCTCCTTCCGCCGCCGAAGCCTTCTGGCCGGCCGCAAGCAGGACCGCTGCGCCCATGAGGAGGACCGCCAGGCCCATCAGGGTTCTGGCGCCCTTCCGGGAGACCAGCATGCCCAGCACCACGCAGACGCCCAGACCGGAGACCGTAAGGAGCACGGCCCACGCCATGCGGGAGGATTCCCCTGTGTCGGTCCCGTCAGAATCGCTTCCCGAAGGAGAAGCGCTCGCGTCAGCCGTCGAATCCGCGTCCGTGCTCGCATCGGTAGCGGCATCCGTGCCCGACCCGGTGCTCTGGGTGTTCAGGTACAGATCGCCCGTTTCGGTGTTTACGGTCTGCCCGTCCGCGTAGACCGTGACCGTTGCAGGGTCTCCGGGTTCGGCCGAGATCCCGGCCGGCACCACCGCATCTACGGTCAGTGTCCCGTCAATATTCTTATTCTCAGATGTCAGCGATGCGGTGATATCCACCGTTTCGCCTGCGTCATAGCTGTCTTTGTCTGTCGTGACGGACAGGGTGATCCCGTCCTGCGTCACCGTGCCCGTGGCCGCCGCCGGCCGCATCAGTCTGTAAGCGGAAAAAGAAAAGAGGAGCAGCAGGCTGAAGAGAGCGGCGCCGAGGCGGATCGTATGATTCCTTGCGTGTTTCATGAGGTTCCTCCTGTAGTTCGGGGAGAGGGAAAAGCGCTGTTTCTTGCGGAAGGGGAGGGGCGCCCCTCAGGGCGCCCCCGGTTTTGTCCGCGCGGTGCGCGGATTTAGTGTTTGTGATCTTCCTTGTTCTGCTTCCAGTAGGAATTGACAATACTCATGGAGTTATCCACCCGCACGACCACCAGATCGCCGTGTGCGTAGTCAGGGCTGGTGTGGCGCTCTAACGGGAAGACCGCGCAGTCTTCGATCCAGAGGTCCACGAGTTCCTCCCAGGCCTGCACGGATTCTTTGCTGCCCTTCGGCAGGGTCCCCAGTTTGGCGAAGAGATCATCCTTGGCCTCGGACTTCCAGAAACGATTCTTGATATTCGCCACAAATGCCGTCGGAGTGTAGAAGGCCGCCGCAGGCGTCACATAGGTGAAATCGTAGTCATAGTCCGCGCAGTTGGCATAATAATCGTCGATCGTCGTGCCGCCCGCGCCGGTCAGCAGCTGCACCTTGAAGCCGGCGGCTTCCAGGTTGTTCTTTATAACCAGATCCCTCGTCGACAGATCGGAGCTCTGTACCAGGAAAGTGATCGGCTGATTGATATCGAAGTTCGATTTCGCGAGATACTGCTTCGCCAGCTCGATATTGGCCTTGCCGCCGGAGAAATAATCCGCGTCGCCGAGCCGCTTGGCGGAATAGACGTCGCTGTAGATCATTTCCGTATCGATCGTCGTCACAGTGCCGGCGGCCTTTTGGAGCGCAGCCAGATCTTCACTGCTCAGGGCCGCGATGATGGCCTTGCGGAGGTTCGCGTCCTTCGCGACGGGCATCTTCTCGTTCATCATATTGAAGCAGATCATGGTCGAAGAAAAGCTGATGGAGGCACCGACTTCCTGGAAGCCGAGAGGCGCAAGGAGCGTATCGTACTGATTCTTGTCGATCGTCGAACCATCATAGTCCAGCTCTCCGTTCGCCATCATCATCGCGACCGTCGCCGGCTCGATCTCGCCGTACACGGTGACCTTGTCGAAGTAGTGATACATAGGGCCGGCCAGGCCCTTGAGGCCGTTCTCATTGGGCACGTAGTAGTCGTTGGGCTTCAGCGTTACGGACACACCGGGCTCGAACTCGACCACCTTATAAGGACCGGTCGCGATGCAGTCCGCCGGATCCACGATCGAGCCGTCATAACCGTACTTCTCGATGATCTCTTTGGGCATGATCGGGCACCAGGGCTGATAGCAGCTGATGTACTGCAGGTTCGTCGAGGCGTGCTCCGGCCAGACGATGACCATCTTTTTGATCCCGTCGGTATCGGTGATGATCTCCGGATCCTTAACGATCTTATCCAGAATATTGGTCTTGGGCTGCTTGACCAGATGGATGGAGCGGTCGACGGAAGCGAACACGTCGTCGATATCCACCGCGTCGCCGTTCGAGAAGAAGGTATTCTCTCTCGGCCACAGCTTCAGGGTCGCGGTTGCTTCATCGTACTCGTAGTTGCAGACCTTCGGCTGAATGTTGCCTTCGGAGTCCAGCGCCAGCGGGTTCTCAAAGGTCCAGAACGACCAGTTGTATACGCTGTTGCCGGTCTTCTTGCAGCCGTCGAGGACAGTGGACACCCCGTTTTTGTAGGAGTAGGCTAATTCTCCGCCGTAACGGTCTTCCTGGGCGGTGTGGTCATCCGGCTCGGTCAGGGACGGGGCCGTTTCAGGCGCCGTCGATCCGGGCTGCGTTTCGGGAGCTTTGGTTTCCGGTGCCTGCGAGGCAGGCGCCGTGGTTCCCGCGTCGGAGCTGCCCTGAGGCGTTTCCGGCTTATTGCAAGCCGCAAGGCCCAGGATCATGATCGCCGCGAGCAGGATGGAAAGCAGTTTTTTCATGTGACATCTCCTTTTCTTCTTGTGATGGTGTTCAGAGGCAGTTCACGTCTCTGTTCCGTGCACAGTCTTCCAACTTGTTATTACAATACCGCAAAGGCTCCTCTCTGTCAAGCATTTTCTCCCAAAACTTGTCCGTACATCCTGATAAGTTTTTCACAAGAAGGCCCCGAAGAAATCATTTTCAACGCAAAACAGGGATGACGCTCAGGCAGACACACGTGGACCAGCTGCTTGGCCTTTTATCCTCCGCCGCGGTTGATTTATCCCGCTGCATATGATAAGAAAAACATATGACAGAACTATATTTCTGGGGGAAAGATGAAAAAACTCGAGAGCAGAAATCAGAAAATCATCAATGCTGTGCTGGAAAAGGAGAAAGCGCTTTGCCCCGGCGCAGTAGCGCTGATCGGAATATGCGGATCCTTTCAGACAGGCGATATTCATTCGCTGTCTGACCTGGATCTTCTGATACTCATCAACGACGAGCGGGGATGGAAACTGGCGAGGGCGTTCATTCAGGAGGATCTCGGGGTCGGACATGATATTTACTGTACGACCTGGGAAAACCTGCGCCGGTTCGCTGCGTATGAAGACCCATATATTTCCAAACTGATGGAATCCCGGATCGTTTACTGCGCGGACGAAAAGTACCGGGATGAACTGGAACGGCTGCGTATACAGGTACGGCAAAAGCTGGCGGAGCCTTTCTGTGAGGCGGATCTCCTGAAAGCGGAAAACCTTTTTAAAGACGCCGGGCATTGTTACGTCAAAGCAATGATCAAAGATGAACTGACCGGCGTCCGCCAACAGGCCGGCGAAGTCCTGTATTATGCGGAAAATGCCATCGCCCTGCTGAACAAGACCTGGTTTCGCAGAGGCGTCCGCCGCCGGTATGAAGAACTTAATGCTATGGAGAAAAGGCCGGAAAAGCTGTGCGAAAGGATCGAAGACGTCCTGGCGGCCAGGACCGCCGCCGCGTTGAAAGAGCAGCTGACATTGCTGATGAAGGAGCTTTCGGCCTGTTTCGAAAAGGAAAGACAAGCTTTTCAGCCCGAAAAAAAGCAGGCCGATGCCGGATCGCTGTTCGGCACCTACGAGGAAATGTTCTCGAACTGGCACGGCAAAATGCAGCTCGCGGCCGAGACCGGCGACCGTCATCTGGCTTTTATGAGTCTGGGCAGCCTGAACGAGATGATTGGGGAAATCGGCAGCAGCGTTAATATCGGTTCATACGACGCGCTCGCGGTTTATGATCCTGATGACCTTAAAAAGACCGCCGAAGGATTTGACCGCGTCCTAGAAGCCTATCGTCAGGAATATGAAAAGATTGGCCTGAAAACGGAAGTGTATCCCGATATCGACGCATTTGCCGCGGCTTACAAAAAGATCTGAAGCGTTTAGGGCAGGGCTCCGAAGCAGTTAAAAGATATATACCAGGGCAATGCAAATACCGGTCTGCTGCATCAGCAAACAGACCGGTATTTGCATTTTCCTTTGCCTTTCGGCGCGGCAAATCAGTGCTTGTGCTCTTCCGCATTCTCCGCCCAGTAGCAGTGAATGCGGTTGTTGGACTCGTTGATGAAATTATACGCGAGATCCTTATGGACGAAGGAGGTGTTGAAGAACCGCAGCACCGGGAAAACGGCGCAGTCTTCGATCCACAGATCCAGCAGCTCGTTCCAGGCCGCCTGCGCTTCAGAAGAGGCGGGTTCCGTGCGCTGAAGGACCGCGAACAGCTCGTCCTTCCGCTCCGACTTCCAGAAGCGGCTCTTGATATTGGCGACCAGCTTGTTCGCGCTGTAGAAAGAAGCGGTCGGGTTCACCATCGTGATGTCGTAGTCATAGTCGCCGCAGTTCGCGTAATAATCATCCGCGACAGAGCCGGCGGCGACCTGGTAATACTCCACCTTCATGCCGAGCGCTTTCATCGCTTCGAAAAGGATGATCTCGTCCGCATCCGGCTGGGATCCGGCGATCATCAGCTGGAGCGTTTCGCCGTTGTAGCCGGATTTATCCAGGTAGCTCTTCGCAACCGTCAGATCGCCGCTGCCGCCCGCATAATAGTCGGCTTCTCCGAGGCGCAGCGTGGAGAAGTTGTCTGCGACCAGAAGCTCGGTATCAAGGGAAACGTAGCATCCGTCCGCTTCCAGTTTGAGAGCATACTGCTTAGCGTTAAAGGCCGCCACGATCGCTTTCCGCAGGTTGGGATCGGCAGCGACCGGACGGGAAGCGTTCATCATGTTGAAGCATATCACGCGCGAATGGAACGTCTGATCCGGTTTCAGCACGAAGCCGAGCGGCTCCAAAAGGTCCGCGTATTCGTTGCCGGGATGGCTTTCCGCCGACCAGTCCAGCTCTCCGCTTGCCAGCATCATGGCGACCGTAGCATCTTCGCTGATGCCATAGACCAGGATCCGGTCAAAGTAGTGATACGTAGGGCCGGCCAGACCGGTCAGACCGTTTTCATCGGGCACGTAGTACTCGTTCGGTTCGAGGACCACCCGGACACCCGGTTCAAACTCGGCCACTTTGTAGGGGCCGGTCGCGATGCAGTCCGCCGGGTCTACGATCGTGTTGTCGTAACCGTACTTCTCAACGATCTCCTTGGGCATGACCGGGCACCAGGGCTGGTAAGCGCTGAGGTACTGCAGATTCGTGGAAGCGTGCTCCTGGAACACATAAACCGCCTTGCGGATCCCGTCCGTATCGGTAATGATCTCAGGATCCTTGGCCAGATTGTTCAGGACATAGGTTTTAGGGCTCTTTACCACATGGATGCACCTGTCCACGGAAGCGAATACGTCTTCCACGTCCACCGCATCCCCGTTGGAGAAAAAGGTGTTCTCCCTCGGCCACAGCTTCAGCGTCGCGGTGGCTTCATCGTACTCATAGTTGCAGACCTTCGGCTGGACATTGCCTCCGCCGTCCAGCGACAGCGGATTCTCGAAGGTGTAGAACGACCAGCAGTACACCGTATTGCCTGTTTTCTTTACACCGTCCAGGACCGAACTCACGCCGTTCCAGTAGTTGAGCGCAAATTCTCCGCCGTAGCGGTTTTCCGCCGGAGTGATATCCTCCGATGAAGCGACTGTCACGTCTTCAAAGACATTCTTGGTAGGCTCGGTAGTCTCCGGTGCCGTACTGGCGGGCGTCTGCGAGGCAGGCGCCGTCGTTCCCGCGTCCGAGCTGCCCTGTGGCGTTTCCGGCTTGCTGCAGGCCGCGAGTCCCAGGATCAGGACCGCCGCGAGCAGGATAGCAAGCAGTTTATTCCTCCTTGGTTATGGGTATGGCTGCGTTTTCTGACCATCACGTTCGCTGTAACACTTTTTATAATATCCGTCCCGCCTGTTTATGTCAAGCGGATTTACATAAGCCCTTCGAACTGCCCCTCTTCTACGGGAAACGGCCTTTTACGGATCAGTTCCCCGGGATTATGTCTTTCAGAAGCGCCAAACCTTCGTATCCCAGCGGGACCAGGAGATGTTCTCCCACAAAAAGAGGGATGTCGGGGTGGCCGGCAAACTGCCAGACTTTCAAAAGGCGGGGATGCTCCGGATCAGACATGTCCCCCAGGCTAAGGCGCCCCCTGATCCGGTGCGAGGAAGCAAGAAGCGATCCGCTTAGGGCCGGCAGCCCGTACAGCTCTTCCGGAGCGGGAATGGGCTGCCGCGTGGCGAGCGAAGCCGCCTCCCCCGGCGTATAACGCAGAAAGCCGCACGATGCGCAGCTGGCAAGGAGCCCCTCTCCCTCTTCGCAGGCGCCCGAGGAAGTGCCGATCCGGGTGCGCGGAAGCGCGGGCAAGGGCCTCGGCCCGCCGCCGCCGAAATCGAACCATCTTTCCTCGCCTCCGTTTCTGGCATATCCCAGATACCTGCCGCCGGCAGCCGTCCAGAGGTTGCGGTGATACAGGATGAAGGTGGCGGTGTTTTCCCAGACGACGCGTTCCTCCCGCAGGTCAAACAAAGCGACGGTATTGGAGGCCAGCACCAGCAGGGCATACCGCCCGTCAGAGCTTACCCGTACGCCGCGGCACGCGCCCCGATGAAATACGGCCTTCTTCTGCAGTTTCGGCCGGCCGCTTCCCAGCTCATAAACCTCAAGCCCTTCCGCTCCGGCGGCGCAGTAAAGCCGGCCCGGCCGGATCTGCAGATCGAAGACGATCCCGCCCCTGCGGACCGGGATCTGCTCTTTCGGCGTCAGATCCGGCGAGAGCACAAAGACGCCTTCCGTTCCGGCCGCACAGTAAAGCCGGCCGTCATATTCCGCTGCGGCACTGATCTGCCCGCCGCAGGAAAACCACCCCAGGGAAGGATATTTCCTGCGGTCTTCCGCGAACAGATCTTCCGTTTCGGCAGTGTTCGCGGGCGGTTTTTCCGAGAGCCTTTCGGAGGCGGTCAGTTCCGGTACGGGAAGACGGTGGACATCCGTTTCTTCCCCGGCCAGAAACAGGGCGCCGTTTCCCATCACGGCGGCCCCCACCGCCCCGTGCTGCTCTTTCTCCTCGTCCCACGGGAGTACGAGATCCCTCCCGGAATTGTCCAGCCGGTGCCAGGAGGCGGACTCCCGCGGGATCACGGTCTGTGCATGCAGAAGGCGCCTGGGCGCTTTAGGGTCGCTGATATCGTACAGATAGACGCCGTTCAGCGTACTGACAAGGCAGGCCACGGGTCTTCCGTCCGAAAGACGGCCCGTCAGGCTGCCCCAGTAATCCGCCTCCAGATAGTAATATCTTCCGTCGATCTTGGAAGTGGAAAGCCAGCGCGGCTTTTCAGGCTCGGTGATATCGTAGATCTCCAGCCCGTTTCCCTGCCCGTAGGCCGGCTGAAGCCGGGAATCCGCAAGGGGGCCTTTCCGGGCGCGGACCCGCGCATGATGGCCCGTCCCCGCGAGCAGAAGCAGTCTTCCGTCCTGCTCCCGGAAACAGATCCCATCCCCTTTCCCGTCCAGAGCGATCCGGGAAAGATGCCGGGGATGCAGGCGTTTTGTTACGTCAAACAGTTCCACAGACTGGTCGTTCCACAGACCGGCGGCCAGAAGGATCTGCTCCTTGTCCCCGTCCCTGCGGCAGTAAGCGGCGCTGCTCTGCGCTTCGCCCGTCCGGATGATCCCCGCGTACCGGGGCTTTGCCGGATCGGAGATATCGATCATTTCCACGCCGTACGTCCGCTCCGCGACATAGAGCGTTTCGCCGCACACGGCGGCGCCGGTCGCCAGTTCCAGACTGTTGTACAAAGAGATGATTTCCGGCCGCGCAGGGTCTTTCACCGAGATCAGATACACGCCGGCTTCCCGCGCCGAGACGATGACTATCTGCCGCCCGGGGCAGGCCCAGATCTGGCGGAGGTTTTCCCCGAGCCCCTCCAGCACGCCCAGCACGGAGGCGCCGCCGTTTTCGTCAAGCCGGGAAACCGTCAGCCGGCCGTTCCCGATGGAATACAGTTCCTTTCCGATCATCTGAAGCGCGATGGCCGGGCCGGTCCCGAGCCCCCGTTCCCCGAGTGTCACTTCCCGGCAGGGTTCTTCCAGGAACTGGCCCCACGCGGCGCTTTGACCATCCTCCGCCGCTTCCCAGTACGCTTCCTGTAAGAGCAGCGTTCCCGCGGCGTTGACGCGGAGGCGGCAGATCTCCTCCGCCCTCAGGGGGATCACCAGTTTCGTCTGCTCAACCGGAATATAGTACTGGGGATAATACCGATCGCACTGTCCCTCCTCTTCCGCTTCGTTCCGGAAAAGGTTCAAAGGCGTGCAGCGGTCCTTTCCCTTCAGGCGCAGCGTCAGGAGCCCGGCTCCCTCCGCGGGAAATCCGGCCGGGAGAAGGTCAGGCGCCATCCCGCGGAAAGATTCATCCACTTCCGCCGGGGTCCCGTGCACGTATGCCGAAAACAGGATCCACTTCATCTCGTTCCTCCAAAAGCGGCGGCATCCCGAAAAAAGCCGGAATGCCGCCGTCTGTCTGTCTCTATTCTTCTTCGCGGTAGGGGCCAGGCAGCTGCCAGTCGATGGGCGCCTCCCCTTTCCGCATCAGGAATTCATTGGTCTTCGAAAAATGCTGACACCCGAAAAAGCCGCGGTACGCGGACAGCGGGCTCGGATGCGGCGCCGTAAGGACCAGATGCTTCGGATTCGTCAGCATGGACGCCTTTTCTCCGGCCGGGCGGCCCCATAAAAGGAACACGATGGGGCGGTCCTGTTCGTTCAGGATGCGGATCGTCGCGTCGGTGAACTGCTCCCAGCCGATGCCCCGGTGCGAGGCAGCCCGGTGCGCCCGGACGGTGAGCACCGTATTGAGCAGCAGAACGCCCCGCTCCGCCCAGGGGATCAGCGTCCCGTTCACGGGGATCCGGCAGCCGCAGTCCTCTTTCAGTTCCCGGAAGATGTTCTCCAGAGACGGAGGGATCTCCACGCCCGGCCGCACGGAAAAACAGAGCCCGTGGGCCTGTCCCGGTTCGTGGTAGGGATCCTGCCCCAGGATCACGCAGCGGACCTTCGAAAGGGGCGTCAGCTCATAGGCGGAAAAGAGATCTGCCGCCGGAGGGTAGACCTCCGCAGTCTCATATTCACGTTTGATGGTCTCGTAAAGCTTCCGGTAGTAGGGCTTCCGGAATTCGGGGGCCAGCGGAGCCAGCCAGTCTCCCGCGATCGCTGCCATGTTTCCTCCTCAGCGGACGACCACCAGACCGTCCGTATAGTCGTAAAAGTTCGCGTCCGTCACGCCCAGAGCGGAGCGGACGTCCAGTTTTTCCAGTTCGGCGGGATGAACGCGGAAATCGACCTTTTCGGCCACCTGCTTCAGTTTTTCCAGAAGCAGATCCTCCCGCTCTGCCTGCTCCATCTTCCGCTTGTTGGCCGCGGTCACTTTCGCGACGTTGGCTTCCAGGCACTGGATGAGGCAGTAGCGGTCATCCGCGTCGATGACCGGCGACCACTGCCCGCCGCGCAGGGCAAAGGCGAAGGTGTCGATCGTCCCGCCGTACTCCCCCCGCACGACGGTCTGCTTGCGGGTCGCTGCGCCTTCGATTCCCTTGACCGCCTCGCTCACCGACGCCCCTGCTGTCAGACTGTCCAGCACTTCCCGGGCTTTTTCCAGTCCCTCGGTCTTCGGAAGGAAGATCAGCTGCAGTTCGACCGCGCGGGCCTCTTCGTCGCTGATCTCGGGCACGGATTCGTGCATCACCTGCTGGTAATAGAGCTGGGCGCGGGTGTAGCGGGTGTATGCGCGGACCACGTCCGCGCTGTCTATCTCCCACTCCTTCATCACGGCGGATCCGAGGGCTTTTTCATAGGCGTCCGCAGCCTTTTCGACCGCGCTTTTTTCGGTCTCGCTGAGCCGGATGCCCGCGCGCCCGGCCGCGTTGTCCATCAGGAAGAGGTTGACCAGATAGGCATAGAGCGCATCGTTCAGGACCTCTCCGAAGGGCTGCCCGTTCAGGGGCTTGGTCCAGAGCGTTTCGCCGCCCTCCGCGAAAATAGCCTGCTGGGAGAGGATAAAGACCGCCGCCTCGCCGCGGGTCAGCACCTCGTCGTCCATGGAGAAGAGCTCTCCCGCCCGGAGCTCCCGCGCTTCGGGATCCGAGCAGCCGGCAAGAAGGCTGAGACTCAGAAGCAGGCAGAAAAGGCAGAGGATCCTCTGCCCTGTTTGCCCTGTTTTTCTGCATGCGGATCCTCTCATGGAACTGTCACCGCCGGTCTTTTTCAGCCTGCCGCAGGAGTTTTGCGAACTCCCGGGTATTCTTCACCGCATCGCCCGAAAAGACGGCCGATCCGGCCACGATCACATTGGCGCCCGCCGCCAGAATGCGGCCGACGTTGTCTTTCTTCACGCCTCCGTCGACCTCCAGGTCGATCGGAAGCCCCGATCTGTCGATCATCTCCCGCATCGCGGCGATCTTCTCGTCCAGATAGGGAATATACGCCTGTCCGCCGAAGCCGGGATTGACGCTCATGAGGAGCACCATATCCGCCCTCGGGAGAACCCACTCCAGCGCGGACAGAGGCGTCGCGGGGTTCAGGGCCACGCCGGCCTTCTTCCCGAGCGCGCGGATCTTGGTCAGGGTCCGGTCCAGATGCACGCAGGCTTCGGCGTGCACGGTGATGATATCCGACCCCGCCTCCGCGAAGGCCTCCAGATACCGGTCGGGCTCCTCGATCATCAGATGCGTATCCAGCACCGCGTCCGTGAGCGGCCGCAGGGCCTTCACGATGGGCATGCCGAAGGAAATGCTGGGCACGAAGGCCCCGTCCATCACGTCGATATGGAGCCATTCGGCACCGGCCTTGACGACCGGCAGCAGCGCATCCGCCAGATGCGCGAAATCCGCCGACAGGATCGAGGGAGACAGGATATTCTTCATGATGATCACTCCGCTTTCAGTATTTTCTGCGTGCGAGCGCTTCCCGCACGGTGACCGCATAGCTTGCGTAACGGCTCTCCGGGATCAGGCCTGCTTCCGCCGCTTTTTTCACGCCGCATTCCGCTTCCGCCATATGCAGGCAGTCCCGGAAGCGGCAGCTGCGCGCCGGTCCATCGAACTCCGGGAAGCATTCCCGGACCTCCTCCGGCTGCATCTCCGGAGCGTCCAGCGAGGAAAACCCGGGCGTATCCAGGAGATAACTGTCTTTCTCCAGACAGAAGATCTCCGAATGCCGGGTCGTATGCCGGCCGCGTTCCCGCCGGCTCAGAGCGCCCGTTTCCATGGAGGAATCGGGGATCAGCGCGTTGAGGAGGGAACTTTTCCCGACGCCGCTCGCCCCGGCGAGCACGGTGGTCTTGCCCTTAAGGGCAGAGCGGACCTCTTCCAGCCCTTCGCCCGTCAGGGCACTGAAGGAAAGGACGGGGATTCCGGCGCTGCCGTAGGTCCGGCGGATCTCCCCGCCGCGCCCCTTTTTGTCCAGGTCGCACTTGTTGATCCCCAGCAGCACCGGCACGTCCTGCCGGGCCATCCACAGCAGGAAGCGGTCGGCCAGCAGGGGATGGAAAGCCGGCGAGGCCGCGGTCACGACCAGGAGCGCCTGGTCCATGTTGGCGACCGCCGGGCGGATAAGGGTATTCTTCCGGGGCAGCAGTTCCTCCACGACACCGGTCTTCTTTTCGGGATCGGTCACCGAAAAAACGACCCGGTCTCCGACCAGCGGCTTTTCGCCGCGGTCACGGAAGACTCCTTTGGCCCGGCATTCATACAGGGCCGCTCCGTCATGCACGTAGTAGAAGCCGCCGATGCCCTTGCAGATGACGCCCGTCATGTTCCGGTCCCGTCCGCCGGGCTCTCCCCTTCCGAAGGGCCGTCAGGAGAAGGCTGGGCATTCGTCTCTTCCGTCGGCAGCGGCGTCTGCTCATACACTGCCGTGTACGCAGCATCGCCCGTCACATGCACTACCTCGGGGCTCCAGCCGGCAAAACTGTAGCTGAATTCCCCGTCGGACGCCTTGTCGACCGAGCCCTTGAAGCTCGGCATGTCATCGTAATGGTAGGTCTCGGTCGTGACGTTTCCGTCCACGATCCAGGTGACCGTATAGGTGTTGACCGTCTGACTGAACTGGGCTGTGTAGGTGACGTCGCCGGTCACCGCGGAAGGCGACGGGCTCCAGCCCGTGAAGGTATAGCTGTACTGCGCGTTCCCCGTTTTGGTGGGGGTCGCTCCGTTGTAGGAAGGCATCGAGCCGTACGTCTTTTCTTCTGATTTCAGGACGTTGCCGTTCCCGTCCTTCCAGATGACCGTGTACATCCTGTCCGTCTGGTTGAACTGAGCCGTATAGGCCGCGGGACCGGTCACCGGCGCGGGCGACGGGCTCCAGGTACCGTTGAAGACATAAGTGTATTCCGCGGTCGCGGGCTTGGTCGGCGTCGTTCCGCTGTACGCCGGCGTCCTGCCGTAGGCCACTTCTTCGGTCTTGAGCGTGCTTCCGTCTCCGTTCATCCAGGTGATCGTGTAGGTCCGCGGCGTCTGGCTGAACTGGGCCGTGTAGGTGACGTCCGCGGTCACCTCCGTGATCTCGGGGCTCCATCCGATAAATTCGTAGAAAAACTGCGCGTCCGCCGCCTTGGAAGGCGTCCCCATATAGGCGGGAACCGTGCCTTCCTCCCAGCTCGTCGCCAGAATGTTTCCGTCCACGACCCAGGTCACGGTATAGGTGACCGGCGGCACTTCGGGATTCTCGTAGCTGATGGTCACCTTCTCGTCCTGCTTCAGCAGCGCTCCTGCCGGCGGGTCGGTCGCGATCACAGTCGCTCCGGTCTCGGGTCTGATATCATCTTCAAAGACCGGGATCAGGCGCAGCTGCAGAAGCGCGATCTGCGCCTGTTCCACGGTCATGCCGACCACGTCGGGCACCTCGACCGCCTTGTCGTATGTCAATTTCACGGTTCGGCCGGCACCGACGACGGTGACGTTTCCGTCCTCGTCCGTATGCGGCGGGTCGATCGTCAGGACCAGGGCGTCCCCCTCCGGCTCCCCGTCGGGGAATTCCACCTGGAATCCCTTGAATTCCAAAAGTTCCACGGCGTCTGCCACGGTCATTTCAAACACGTCGGGGATCTCGACGGGGGCACCGTAGGTGATAACGATCTCGGAGCCGTAGAACAGCTCTTCCCCGGCCTCCGGTTCGGTCTTCACCACCAGGTCGTTCGGGCCGGGCTTCTTGTTGTTCTTCCAGACGACCTTGAAGCCGCCGTTCATGGCGTCCTCCAGGAAGGTCTGGGCGTCCACGGCCTTCTGATCGATCCAGTCGTCCATCACCGTGCTCTCGGGGCCTTTGCTCACAAAGAGGTTGAGCACGTCGCCGACCCGGAGGGTATCGCCCGCCTTCACAGAGACGCCGCTCTCGGTCTGGGCGCTCACGACCCGGCCTTCCGGCACCTTGGACGAGAAAGTCTCGATCGTCGTGCCCACCGAAAGGCTGAGTTCCTTCAGCAGCTTTTCGGCCTCCTCCGGCGTCTTGCCCAGGATGTCGGGCATCACGGGACGGCCGAGGCTGATGACGAAATCGATCTTGGTATCGGCGCTCACCTGGTCGTTGGCTTCCGGCGACTGGGAGATGATGCGGTCCTTCAGGATCGTATTGTGGTATTCGTAAGTCACGTTTCCGGGCTTAAGACCGGCGTTCTTGAGCTTGTCGAGCGCGTCTTTCTCCGTATCGCCCGTGATATCGGGCACGGTCAGCTTCGGCGCCGGGCCGAGGCTCAGGATGAGCTGCACCGACGTGCCCTTGTCGACGACGCTCCCCAGGCTCGGATAGGAATCCACCACCTTGCCGTAGGAAACGTACTCGTTGTTGGTCCAGGTATAATCATCCGCCACGCGAAGCCCCAGCTGGATGAGGGCCGTCTTTGCATCGGTCGTGTTCATGCCCATGAGGGACTGGGGGATGATGACCGCGCTGGAGTTGCCGATCACCGACAAAGTCACGGCGCTGCCCTTTTCCAGTTCGGTCCCTTCCGGGAATTCCTGATCGCAGACGTCCAGGATCCCGTAGGAGGAGCCGGCCGGGGCGGGAACCAGTTCCGGAATGGTCGTCAGGCCCAGCGCCTCCAGGATCTGGACCGCTTCGGAATAGCTCTTGCCGACCACGTAGGGCATGACCGTCTTCGTTGCGTCGGACGATGCCTGTTCGGTCTCGGTCGGCCCCTCTGTTTCAGCCGGATCCGTCGGAGCGGACGATGCGGACGTCCCGCTCGTCGGCTGCTCGGTGCTGCTCTCCGCCGGCGGTACCGTCGGACGGCCGGTCGAAGGCTGCACGTTCGAAGAAGCGGGGGTGTGCGCCTCCGTCGGACGGCCGGTGGGAACCGTGCCCTCCGTGGGGAAGAACATCCCGCAGGCCCGGAGCAGGATGGCAATGATGATGATCAGGATCACCAGTCCGACGCCGATCATCGTATAGGTGAGGATATTTTCGGTCCGTTTGGCTTTCCGGGACGCGATGGCCTCCTCCACCTCTTCTTCCTCGTCGCGGCGGGGCTTTTCCCGGACCGGCGGGGGGACGACCACTGCCTCTTCCGGGCTCTTCGCCTCGCCGCCCGCGGTCTCCGCTCCCCCGCTTCCTTCCGGTCCGGCCGCGGGGATCACGACGAAAGTGCCGTCCGGATCCGCGATGAAGCGGCGAAGGTCGTCCAGCAGGGCGGTCATCGTCGCATAGCGCAGTTCCGGCTTCTTCTGGGTGCATTTCTGCACGATCTTTTCCAGACTCTCCGGGATCTCGGGATCCACCTCGCGGAGCGGGGTCATCTCCCCCTGGATATGCTGCAGCGCCACCGCGATGGAAGTCTCCCCGTTGAAGGGGACCACGCCGGTCAGCATCTCGTAAAGCGTGATGCCCAGCGAATAGATGTCGCTGCGCTCGTCGCAGTAGCCGCCCCTTGCCTGTTCAGGAGAAATGTAGTGCACACTGCCCATCGTGTCGGTGCTGGTCGTCTGCGCGGTCGTGATCCGGGCGATCCCGAAATCGGTCACCTTGATCTTGCCTTCCCGGGAGATCATGATGTTCTGGGGCTTGATGTCCCGGTGGATGATCCCCTGGGCATGCGCGGCCTCGAGGCCCTTCGCGATCTGCATCGCCACCTCGACCGACTCGCGGACCTTCATCTTGCCCTTGCGTTCGATGTAGCGTTTGAGCGTGATCCCTTCGATCAGCTCCATGACGATGTAGTAAAGGTCGCCCTCCTCGCTGACGTCGTAGACGTTCACCACGTTCGGGTGGGAAAGGCCCGCGGCCGCCTGCGCTTCGCGCCGGAATTTGGCCACAAACGTCTTATCGGCACTGAATTCCGGTTTGAGGACCTTGATGGCCACCATCCGGTTCAATACCATGCAGTGGGCTTTATAGACATCGGACATGCCGCCCGAGCCGATCTTGCTCAGGATCTCGTAGCGGCCGCCCAGAATGGTTCCTTCCTTCATGCTTCCCTTCCTTTCCGATCCATCCGAAGGTTATTCCGTCTCGATCACGATGACGGAAATGTTGTCCTTGCCGCCGTTTTCGTTTGCCAGCTCAACGAGCCGCGCGGCGGCCTCCTCCGGATCTCTCTTCCGGTACAGAATGCGGGAAATGGTCTCCCTGTCCAGCATATTGCTCAGCCCGTCGGAGCACATCAGGATGCGGTCTCCGGGGGCCGGCTTCAGTTCAAACAGATCGGGTTCCACAAACGGGGCGATCCCGACCGCCCGCGTGATCACGTTCTTGCGGGCATCGTAGATCGGGTCATCCCGGGAGAGGGCCCCGCGGGCCACCATCTCTTCCACCCAGGAATGATCCTTCGTGATCTGGTTCAGGACTCCGTCGTAATGGTAGAGCCGGCTGTCGCCCGCGTTGAGTACGGTCCAGATGCCGTTCTTTTCGGTCGCCATGACCACGGTCGTTCCCATGCCGCGGAGGGAGTCGGTCTCCTGCGAGACAGAATACAGTTCCTTATTGACCAGGACCAGCGTCTGCTCCAGGACGGTCTTCGGTTCGCCCCGCCGGAGCCGGCGCCGCAGCACCTCGTGAGTCCGACGCACGACAAACTGGGAGGCGTATTCTCCTCCCTGATAGCCGCCCATCCCGTCCGCGACGACAAAGAAGTTGTTCAGATCTCCGAGCGCCGTATCCTGGCCGTAGACGAAATCCTCATTGTTCGCGCGGACAAGGCCCTGATTGGTCAGATAAGCAAACCGCATCAGCCCTCCGTGTGTCTTCTTCGAAGCTGGCCGCAGGCAGAATCGATGTCTGCGCCCATCTTTCGTCTAATCGTAGCATTTATCCCGTATTTTTCAAGCAGATTTTTGAAAGCCAGGGCCCGGGACGGCTCCGGCGCCCGGTAATCCCGTTCTTCGATCGGGTTCACCGGGATCAGGTTGACGTGGCAGTTCTGCCCTTTCAGCAGGGCCGCCAGCTCCTTAGCCTCTTTTTCCGAGTCGTTGACGCCGCGGACGAGGCTGTATTCGTAGCTCATGCGCCGGCCGGTTTTTTCGAAATAGGTCCGGCAGGCGTCCAGCATTTCCCGGATCGTCCAGACGTCGGCGACCGGCATCATGGTCCGGCGGATCTCATCCGTCGGGGCGTGGAGGGACAGGGCCAGGGTGAACTGGCGCTTTTCCTCCGCCAGTTCCCGGATCTTCGGGGCCAGGCCGCAGGTGGAGACCGTGATGTTCCGCTCGCTCAGTCCGTACCCCTTTTCATCGGTCAGAAGGTCGATGAAGCGGAGCAGGTTCGGCAGGTTGTCGAGCGGCTCGCCGGTGCCCATGACCACCACGTGGGAGATACGCTCTCCCGTGTCGTCCGCGATCCGGTAGATCTGTTCCAGCATCTCGCCGGGCAGCAGGTTCCTCGCCAGCCCGTCCAGCGTCGAGGCGCAGAAGCGGCAGCCCATCCGGCAGCCGACCTGCGAGGAGATGCAGACGGTCAGGCCGTAGTCGTAGCGCATGAGCACGCTCTCGATTGCGTGGCCGTCGGTCGTTCCGAAGACGTATTTCCGCGTCCCGTCCAGGGCCGAGACCAGCTTTTTCTCCTCGGTCAGGTTCGCGAGGAAGGCCTGCTCTTCCAGCCTGGCCCGGAGCGTTTTGGGAAGGTTCGTCATCTCTTCCGGGGAGCGGACGCGCCGCGCGTGCAGCCAGCCGAAGACCTGGTCCCCGCGGAAGGGCTTTTCGCCCGCGGCGGCGGCCATTTTTCTCAGTTCTTCCCGGGTCATGGACCGCAGGTCGGGGCTTTCATTCATCGTCTCCGCTCCTCGGGCTCCGCCTTCCGGCGGAACAGGGAAATAAAGAAACCGCTGCGGCCGGCCGCGGGAAGGACCGTCAGCTGTCCCTCCCGCACCTCTTTTGCAAAAAGGCCGGGGAGCCGCGCCGCGAAATCGGCAGGTTCATAATCCGGAAGCGAAGCGATCCGGGCCGCATTCTCCCGGTTCTCCTCCTCCGTCAGCGTACAGGTGGCATAGAGCAGCTGTCCGCCGGGCTTCACATAGCGGACGGCCTGCGCGAGGATCTCTCGCTGGATCTTCGCCAGGGCGCGGATCCCGTCTTCCCCGGCGCGGAACCGTATCTCCGGCTTGCGCCCGATCACGCCCAGCCCCGAGCAGGGAAGATCCGCGATGACCAGGTCGAAGGCTCCCTCGAAGGAGGGCTCGAAGACCGCCGCGTCGCCGGTTTCGGTCCGGATCCCGGAAAGGCCGCTCCGGCGGACGTTTTCTTCGATCAGCCGGCGTTTCTGCTCCGTCAGATCGCGGGCGAGCACGGAGCCCCTCCGCTCATCCGGAAGGCCGCGTTCCGCGACGGCCAGACGGTCTGCCGCGTGCAGGGTCTTGCCGCCGGGAGCGGCGCAGAGGTCCAGGATCCGGTCTCCGGGACGGATCTCCGGCGCGAGGAGCGCCAGCGCAGCCGAAGGATCCTGCGGCTGGACAAGGCCTTTTTCCAGTATCATCAGGCTTTCCGGGGCTTCCTCCTCTTCCCCGCGGGGCGTCAGGACGAGCACGTCCGGGACCTCCGACGGGACTGCGTCCCAGCCCTCCTGCGCCGCCAGACGGCGCACCTCCTCCTGGTCGCTGCGGGATCGGTTCACCCGCACGGTAAAGGGCTGCGGCGCCAGAAAGGCTTCCGCGGCTTCCCGCGCCCCCTCCTGTCCCAGTTCCCGGACGAGGCGCCGGTAAAGCGGCTCCGGAAGGCGCAGCCGGGCGGCTTCGGAGACTTCCGCCCAGTCGTCTTTCCGGGCGGCGGTCCGCAGCACCCCGTTCACGAAGGGAGCCAGACCCGCCATGCCCCGGCCGCGGACGAGCCGCACCGCTTCGTTCACCGCGGCGGACGCGGGAACGCCCTCCATGAACCAGAGCTGATAAAGGCTCATACGCAGGACGGTCCGGACGTACGGTTTCATCTTTCCGACCGGCGTCCTTGAGATCTGCGAAAGCCGCGCGTCCAGGAAAGGGGTCTGTTCGACCGTCCCCTTCACCAGACGCGTCAGAAAGCGGCGGTCCCGGCGGTCCGGCACGGAAGACCGGAAGGCCTCCTGCAACAGCCGGTGGCTCTGTCCGTCTCCTTCCAGCACTTTTTCCAGGATATCCGCCGCCAGGGCCCTGCTGTTCATCGTCTACTTCTCCTGCCGGCCGAGCATCTCCCCGGCCTTTACGGACGCGCCGCGCAAGAAAGCCGCCGCATCCATGCTTTTCTTTCCTTCCGGCTGCAGCGTCAGGATCCGGAGGATCCCGTCCCCGGTCTGCACGTCGAAGCCGCCTTTATCCGCCCGTATCACCGTTCCCGGCCGCATGTCCGCGGTGCCCGAAAGGACGGCTGCCTTCCGGATCTTCAGGAGTTTCCCCCTGAGAAAGGTGAACGTTCCGGGCCACGGATCGTAGGCCCGGACCATCCGCTCCACCACCGCGGCGGAAAGCGAAAAATCGATCTCGCCCATTTCCTTTTCCAGCAGGCCGACGTAGGTCGACTCCCCCTCCTGCGGCCGGGGGACGATGCTCCCGTCTTCGAGGCCGGCCAGCGTCGGGAGGATCAGTTCCGCCCCGAGGGCGGAAAGTTTATCTTCGAGGCTCCCTCCCGTTTCGTCCGGGGAGAGCGGTATTTCCTTCTGCATCAGGATGGCTCCGGTATCCAGGCCGGGGTCCATCAGCATGGTCGTGACGCCGGAGACCGCGTCTCCCGCCAGGACCGCCGCCGTGACCGGGGAGGCCCCCCGCCAGCGCGGCAGAAGCGAAGCGTGCACGTTCACGCAGCCGAGCCGGGGACGGCCCAGCACCGAGGGGCGGAGCACCTTTCCGAACGCGGCGACCACGTATACATCCGCCGGATAGGCATCCAGGACGCGGATCCGTTCCCTCACGAACCTGTCCGGCTGATAGACGGGGATCCCGAGAGCGCAGGCCGCCGTCTTCACCGGCGGGGGCTGAGGCTTTTTTCCGCGGCCGACCGGGCTGTCCGGCCTGGTCACGGCCAGCAGCACCTCGTGCCCGCCTTTCACCAGAGCCTCCAGGATCGGGACGCTGAAAGCGGGCGTTCCCATGAAAACGATCTTCATCCGTTCCTCCTCCGGGCGGGCTGCGCCCGCCCTCCGGAAATACGCCGGGCCCGGCCGGGTAGGGCCGGGCCCGGATCTGGCTGTCAGGGGCTTACTTTCCCGTCACGATCTCCACGGTCTCGCGGGCGATCGCCAGCTCCTCGTTGGTCGGGACGACCATGCAGGTCACCTTCGAATCCGGGGTGGAGATGATCTTCTCCTCGCCGCGGAACTTATTCGCCTCGGCATCCAGCGTGACGCCCAGGAAGCCCAGATAGCTGAGCACGTTCGCTCGGACGATGCCGTCGTTTTCGCCGATGCCGGCCGTAAAGACGATCACGTCCACGCCGTTCATGGCAGCGGTATAGTAGCCGATAAACTTCGCCACACGGTAGCAGAACACATCCAGAGCGGTCTGCGCGCGGTCGTTGCCTTCCTTCGCGGCGGCTTCCAGATCACGGAAGTCGCTCGATACGCCGGAGATGCCCTGCACGCCGGATTCCTTGTTCAGGATCTTCAGCACCTCGGCTGCGGTCTTGTTTTCCTTGCCGGCGATGAACTCGACGATAGCCGGATCCAGGCCGCCGGAGCGGGTGCCCATCGTGATGCCTTCGAGCGGGGTGAAACCCATGGAGGTATCCACGGACTTGCCGTACTCCACCGCGCAGAGGGAGGCGCCGTTGCCCAGGTGGCAGACGATCGTCTTCAGTTCCTCGGGCTTTTTGCCCAGGATCTCCGCCGCGCGCTTCGACACATAGCTGTGAGAGGTGCCGTGGAAGCCGTAGCGGCGGATGCCGTATTCTTCGTAGTATCTATACGGAATGCTGTACAGGAAAGCCTTCTTGGGCATGGTCTGATGGAAGGCGGTATCGAACACACCGACCATCGGGACGCCGGGCATCAGTTTCTGGCAGGCCCGGATACCGATCAGGTTGGCCGGATTGTGCAGCGGCGCGAGCTCGCTGCATTTTTCGACTTCGGCGATGGCTTCGTCCGTCAGAAGGGCGGAGTGGGCGAACTTCTCCCCGCCGTGCACGATGCGGTGTCCGACCGCGCCGATCTCGGACAGGGAAGCGATCACGCCGCATTCCGGGTCGGTCAGCTTGGCCAGGACGCTGCTTACCGCGTCCACATGGGTGGGAAGCGGATCATTGAAGACCAGTTTGGTCTTGCCCGCAGGCGTATGGGTCAGCCGTCCGTCGATGCCGATGCGCTCGCAGAGCCCCTTCGCCAGGACCTGTTCGGTCTCTGAATCGATCAGCTGATACTTCAGGGAAGAGCTGCCGCAGTTGATAACCAATACCTTCATGTTCATTCCTCCGTGGGATATGTGTTCTTATTCAGGCAGAGTGATCCGCTTGGACACTCCGTTGTATTCTCCGAATTCGTTGCGCAGGATCAGGCGGATCTCATAGTCGCCCGGCCGGAGATCGGTGATGAGATACGAGCCCCGGGCGAGATCTTCCTCCTCCATCTCGTAGCAGCCGGACGTCGCCATATCTGGGAACCTGTACGCGTAGATCCCGTAGACCCGGCCCTGGTCCTGCGGGAGCTTTACGAGAAGCCCCTGCGGGGTAACCTCGGGCTTCACCGGGCAGTCGGTCACCCGGAATAACGCCTCGCGGCTTCTTTCCGTCCCGGATGCGCAGTACACCCGGTACAGGCCGCCTTTCGCCGGAAACACCTTGCGCACGCCCTTCTCCCCGGCCAGTTCGGTCCGGTAGACGCAGCCCGCGCCTTCCCTCTCGACGATAAGCTCCTCCCAGCCGGTTTCCATCACGTTGAGTTCGACGGTCTCGCCGCGCCTGTAGTTCGCCTTGTCGCCGTAGTCGGGCAGCAGGGTCGGATTCGGGGCAGGCGGCGGGCATTCGGGTTCTCCCTCGAGCGGGACGTAGGGCGAAGGCGTGTAGGTCACGCGGTCGAACCGCAGGTAGCGGAACAGGCGGTATTTCGGAAAGACGTATTTTTCGAATTCTTCCGCGCTGAATTCAGTCACGGCCATGATCGGGGGCGTTTCCTCGGTGATCTGCAGGTGGACGACGCGCCCGGTCTCATCCCGGACCACGTCGGTCACGAGCATCACGTGCCCCTTGCTGAGGAGCCCGTCCATCAGCTGCACGTCCTGCGCGGATTCGCTGCCCACGAACATCATGTCCTTCCGCTTCGGCCAGCGGCTGCAGACCGTACGGGTCGGCAGATCGTACGCGTAGGAAGCGAAGGCGGAGCAGACCGATCCGTACCAGCTGCTCATCCGGGTGCCCATCCCCGTCAGATCGCGGGTATAGAGCACGCTCTGCGGGTTGGCGAGCGCCGTCATGTACGTCTCCAGGGAGACGTTGAAGCCGACGAATTTCTCCGGCAGCCGGGTGGAGGAATAGGGGATCCCCCGCTGCGGCTTATTGACGCCCCATTTGCCGACGGGCCACTTGGTGTAGTCCTCCGGCGACGTGCACTTGACCGTCATGGGCATTTTCGCGATGGGCTTCCACCAGATCCGGGAAAGCTGCTTCGCGCGCTTTAACGCGTTCGCCATGCCTTCGGACGAAGGCTGATCGTGGAACAGTGTCATACCGATTCTCTCTTTCCTATTCGGCGGCAGGCACTTCCACCTTCACCGCGGGAGAACTGTACATGCCGTAGGGATTGGAAGCATAGCCTTTGACCAGATAGGTCCCCGCGGGGATCCCCGTCACGGCCACGCGGCCGGCGCGGCGGTCTTCTTCGGTGAAAACGCCGTGGAACCGTTTCCCCGGGTCGTTTTCGGCCGTCACCATGATCTCGGTCAGACTCTCGCCCTCTTCCGCTTCGAACGAGGCCGCAACGCCGCCCGGAAAAACTTCCGTTTTCGCGCGCAGCGCGTTCACGTGGAAATGCACCGGCGCGCTCTCCGCGCCTTCCTTCCGCAAAACGGCGGTATAGTAGCCTTTTCTGGCGGGCCTGAACACGTAGATGCCGGGATCGCCCACCTCCATCTCAGCGGCGCTGCGTCCGTCCTGTCCGCAGACGACCAGTTCCTGCCAGCCTTCCTCGAAGACGTTGAACTCCACGGACTCGCCCAGCTTGTAATCGGCCTTCTCGCCGCCGTCGCTCATGAAGGCGGTATTGTATTCATACGGAGGCAGTTCCGGATCGCCCTCCACCTTCACGAAGGGGCTGGGCGTGTAGGTCACCTGATCGATGTTCCTGTAGCGGCAGATCATGTAGCCGTTCGGGATCCAGAAGTGCTCGAACTCTTCCGCCGAGAACTCGTTCACGACTACGAGCGGCAGAACACTCTCGGAAACGGTCACCCGGATCACCTTTCCTTCTTCGTTGCGGACGATATCCGTGATGACGACCACGTGATGGCTGTTGAGCAGGGAATCCCCCAGTCTGACCTGCTGGGCCGACTCCAGCGTGATCACTTCCATGTCGCCGTAATCCCGCCAGCGGGAAGTGTTCCGAAATTCCGGCAGATCCAGGCAGTAGCTCGCGAAGCCGCTGCACACGATCCCGTACCAGCTGCTCATGCGGGGTCCTTTTCCGGTCCAGTCGCGGGTATAAAGAACGCTCTTCGGGTTTTTAAGAGCGGTCATAAAAGTCTCCAGCAGCACGTTGGTGCCGATGTATTTCTCTTCATACCGCGCCGAAGAGTACGGAAGCCCTTTCCGGGGATAATTCTTGTGCCAGTGCCCGGGGACCGTTTTTTCCGGAATATTGGAATAGTCGCTGGCAACGGTCATGGGCATCTCCTCCACCGGCATCCAGCGGACGTTCGCAAACTGCCTGGCTCTCTTCAGTACGTTCACCACGCCCTGACTGGCGGGCTGGTCATGGAATTCCTGCATATCGCTCCTCCTGCTGACGGATCACTTCCTGTTTTTACCGCGTGCGCAGTATCCCGCCGCATATTCCGTTATATGATAACAAAACCGCCGGCTGATTTCAAGAGAGCGGAACCGCAAAAAACCGCGGAGAACGCACTCCGCGGCTTTTTTTGCTTTTCTGAAAGCTCTTCCTGCTCTCTCAGCCCGCCTTTTCGAAGAAGCGGCAGTTCCCGAGCAGGTCAGCCAGTTCCTCTTCCGTCAGGGACGTCTCGATCTTCACCGCAAAGCGGCCTCCCCTCCGGGTACAGACAGTCTTTATGCGTCACCGCTTTGCAGCCAGCAGAGGGCGGCGACGCGGCAGGCGCGCATATAGGCCTGCGTGACGTACTGCTCCAGCGGCAGCGCGGCGTAGGCGTCGTTCTCGTGGCGGCCCTTTTTGGACGTCCGGAGGAACTCGAAGGTCAGCGGCCCGTGGAAATCGGTCCTGCGCAGCCGGGCCGCGATCCCGTTCCAGTCGGCGATCCCGTCGAACGGCAGAAGGTGCAGGTCGTCCCGGGAGGTGATTGTCCCGTCAAAACTGCGCACCCCCAGGTTGTCGTTGAGATGGGTCCCCAGCAGCTTTTCTCCGTAGAGCGCCAGCATATCCCGGGAGCCGTTGTAGCAGAGCTCATGCCCGCTGTCCCAGCAGAAACCGACGCTCCGCTCCCCGGCGAACTCCCGCAGGACCGCCTCCAGAAATCCCTCTCCCTCGGTATTTTCGAAAGCGATCCGCACGCCGCTTCTCTCCGCCTCGCGGATCACCCGGCCGAAGCGGTCGAGCCCCGCCCGGGTAGGCGCCATGCCGGTATAAAAACCCTTGAAGACGTGCGAGACCATGAGCGGCACCCCGTGCTCCGCGCAGGCGTGCACGCAGCCGACCAGTTCCCCGACGAAGGCTTCCGCCGCGGGGCTCTCCTCTTTCCAGATCTCGGCTCATTCGCCGAAAGGGGCGTGGAGCGACTGAAACAGCATACCGCACTCATCGGCCGTTTTCCGCCATTCCCCGACCGGATCGCCGGGATGCCAGCCGGCGAAAAAGCCTTCAAAGCCGACCCCGGCAAACAGCCGGATCTGCTCCGTCACCGGCGGCTCAAACGACGCGTTCAGCACCAGCATTCTTCCCTGCATACCGCTCTCCTTTATTCCGCCTGAAAAAGGCTTCCCTCAGGCAGCCTGTCCTCTTCGCCGTCCCGGAACTGCAGCTCGTACAGCTGGCGGTAAACGCCGCCGGCCTCCATCAGTTCCTCGTGCGTGCCGCGTTCGGTGATCTTTCCGCCGATCACGACCGCGATCTCGTCGGCGTTGCGGATGGTCGACAGACGGTGCGCCACGACCAGGGTCGTGCGGCCCTTGCAGAGCTCGTCCAGCGCCTGCTGGATCAGCACTTCCGTCGTGTTGTCGAGCGCGCTCGTCGCCTCGTCCAGGATCAGGATCGCCGGATCCTTCAGGAAGACCCGCGCGATCGAGACCCGCTGCTTCTGCCCGCCGGAGAGCTTTACGCCCCGCTCGCCGATCTCGGTGTCGTATCCGTTCTCCAGGCTCATGACGTAATCGTGGATCCTGGCTTTCTTCGCCGCTGCGACGACCTCCTCTTCCGTGGCGTCCGGCCGCCCGTAGAGGATGTTGTCGCGGATGCTCCCGCCGAAGAGGAAGACGTCCTGCTGGACGATGCCGATCGAACGGCGGAGCGATTCCATGGTCACGTGACGGATATCCTGCCCGTCGATCAGGATCTTTCCTCCGCTCTCTTCCAGCGGATAGAAGCGCGGCAGCAGATGGCACAGGGTCGTTTTGCCGCCGCCGGAAGGCCCGACCAGCGCGACTTTCCGGCCGCGGCCGATAGTGAGGTCGATCCCGTGCAGGACTTCCCGCGAGCCGTCGTAGCCGTAGCTCACGTGGCGGAATTCGATCTCGCCCTTCACATCCCGGAGATCCTCCGCGTCCGGAAGGTCTTTTTCCGGTTCGGTATCCATGATCTCGACAAAACGCTTGAAACCGCTCACCCCGTTCTGGTACTGCTCCATGAAATTGATCAGGGTATTGACCGGCGCGATGAACAGGTTGACCGAAACGATGAAGGTGGAATAATCCCCGAAGGAAATGCGGCCGTTGTAGAGGAACAGGCCGCCCGCGATCAGTACGATCACGTTGAAAACGTCCGTGACGAAAGAGGTGGAACTGAAGAAATGCGCCATGGCCTTGTAGGCCCGGCGGGACGCCTCGACGAACTGCACGTCTCCCACAGCAAATTTCTGGATCTCCCGGTCCGCGTTCGTATAGGCCTTGGTCACGCGGATGCCCGTCACGCTGCTCTCCACCGCCGCGTTGATGGTCGCGTTGCTTTTGCGCCTATCGTCGAACGCCCGGCTGAATTCCCGGCGGAAATGGATCGAGACCGTGACCAGGATCGGCACGCAGGCAAAGATGATCAGCGTCAGCAGCGGATCGATGCTCATGAGGTATCCGAACGACAGGAGGATCATGACCGAGCTGATGAGGATATTCTCCGGCCCGTGATGCGCGAGCTCGCAGACTTCGAACAGATCGCTGGTGATGCGGGTCATGATCCGGCCCGTTTCATGGTCGTCGAAGAAAGAAAACGGCAGTTTCTCCAGGTGCGCGAACAGGTCGCGGCGCATGCGCGACTGAATGCCCACGCCGATCAGATGCCCGTAGTACTGGACGAAGAACCGCAGCTGCATCCGGAGCACGTACAGAAGCAGCAGCACTCCCCCGGCGATGATGATCGACCGGTACGCTTTGTTCGGGATGAAATCGTTCAGCATCCGGTTGGTGACGACGGGATAGACCATCCCGATCACCGAGATCAGAAGAGACGCCAGAAGGTCCAGCGCCAGCATCTTCTTATGGGGCTTGTAATAGCCGATAAACCGCTTCAGCATAATGCGCCCTCCTTGCCGCTATTCTGCGGCAGAAAGCCCGTTTTTGTCAACCGGAAAGTACCGGGACAGAGTTCCCGCATAAAAAGACCCCGGCCGGGAGCTCCTTCTCCCGTCCGGGTGTCCCGCCGGCCGTTTGCAGGCAGCCGTCAGTCATAGATCCCCCGGCTTCCGTATCTTTCCCGTTTTTTTCTCCGGAACGGCAGGATCAGCAGGGCGCCGAGGATCATCCCGAAGACGAGGCCGGAAAGGTGCGCCGCGTCGTTCACGGACGAATCGGCCCCGTGATAGAGGGCCAGGGCCAGCATCAGGACGATCTGCCTGACCGAGAGCGAACCGACTGTCTCCTTCGCGAAGAGCGCCGCCACGATCATGGCTCCCATGAGCCCGAAGACCGCGCCCGAAGCCCCTGCGGAGAGGGTCATGCGTCCCGTGTGCAGGTCCCAGAATCCGGAGAACACATTGGCGCCGATGCCTGACAGCAGATAGATGAGGGCCGGACGCAGGTGCCCGATCCCGTTCTCCAGCTGTACGCCGAGCGCGAACAGGGCCAGCATATTGCCGGCCAGATGAGGCAGGTCGAAGTGGACGAAGATCGAGGAAACGAGGCGCCAGTACTCCGACGGTTCGAGCACGGCGGTGCTGGGCATCGCCCCGAAGCGGTAGTACGCGTCGCCGTCACCCTGCAGCACCGCCCGGTAGAGCAGCACAAACAGAATGACGTTCGCTCCGATCAGGATCCAGGTAATATAAGCCTTTCTCGCGTCCTGAGCCTGCATGGCCTCTCCTTTTCCGGAACTATTTGAGCAGCGGGATGCCGCATTTCCCGCAGCGGTCCTCCGACACCGGGTTTTTCATCCCGCAGCTGACGCAGGCGATCCAGGGCGCCTTCGATTTATCGTACAGCTCATAGGGGAAATTGAACTGCGGATGATAACGGAACCGGTCTCCGACCTTCAGATAATGGTATGCCCAGATCTGGGGGCCTTCCCATTCGACGATCGTTTTCTTCTTTCCGTCCGTCGTGCGTACGGTGGTCGTATACTTCATGACCCGGCTCCGGTCGGAGGGGTCTCCGCTGCGGTGCCGGTATTCCAGCCCGCTCTTCTGATCCGTGACGACCGCCTCATAGCCGGCCGAAGCCCGGCTGCGGACGGCGCCGATCAGCGCGAAAACGAGAAAGACCGCCGAGACGATCCCTCCGTAGAGGAGAGCATCCTTCGTCTCCATGCTGTCGCTGACCAGGCTGTAGATCAAAAAGCCCAGAAGCGGCAGCGGGATCAGGACAAAGCCGAAGGCCGCGCCGGCCTTTTTGTTCTTTTTGACCGCCGCCAGGATCTCGGGGTCGTTCACGCGCTGTGAAAACCCGGGGGCGGGAATACCGCCGCCTCCCGCCGCCGGACTGCCGCAGTATGGACAAAAAGCCTGTCCCGCGGGGATCGCCTTCCCGCAGCATCCGCAAAACTGTGCCATCGTGTGTTCTCCTTCCCGCCGGCGGAAGACGGTCTTCCTGCCCGGCCCCATCTGTCTGTGATAATACCCCACGCGTCTGCTCTTGACAAGTTGGAAAAAAACAGGCTGAACAGAGACACTTTCAAAAACCTATTGACATGGTAGGCGAATAGGATTATAATGCGGCTGAGCTTCCATGAAAGGAGTGTTTTTCCATGATCTATGCCGACAACGCCGCCACCACCCGGATGAGCGAAGCGGCTGTAAACACCATGATCTCCGTCATACGGGAAGGCTGGGGCAATCCCTCGAGTCTCTACGCCCGCGGTCAGCGGGCGAAGGAGATCCTGGAACAGGCCCGGGAGGACGTCGCCGCCGTGATCGGCGCCGAACCGAGGGAGATCCTCTTCACCTCCGGCGGCAGCGAGGCCGACAACCAGGCCATCCTCTCCGCCGCCGCCCTGGGCCGGAAGACCGGCCGATGTCACATCGTTTCCACTGCCTTCGAGCACCACGCGGTGCTCCATACTCTGGAGAAACTGAAGCGCGAAGGCTTTGAGATCACCCTGCTGGACGTCCACGAAAACGGGATCGTCCTCCCCGCCGAAGCGGCGGAAAGCATCCGGGAGGACACCTGCCTCGTCACGGTCATGACCGCCAACAACGAGATCGGCACGATCCAGCCCGTCCG
>JAEEGL015208934.1_pt1 | contig 31938 bp, 33 predicted proteins | sample 9134231 | NCBI WGS metagenome assembly JAEEGL01 (sample SAMN16246548, study PRJNA631951) | gut metagenome | biome: gut microbiome; feature: rumen; material: fiber-attached | host: Bos | place: Iran: Karaj | collected 2018-10 | reverse complement strand
TCTTGAAAAACCGCCTGTTTTCCTGCGATTTCTCAGTCAAAACAGGCACAAAAATATCTCGCCAATACACGCACGCGAATTGTGCGGTATTACCTTAAGGAAAAATTATCAAACCGCGGCTATATCACCCACGTCGTTGAGAATATAGGTCGGGCGGTATGCGAAATCCTTCGGAGTCTCACTGTTGCTGACCCCGGAAAGGACGAGAACGGTGTCCATCTCGCTTTCTATCCCGGCTATAATATCGGTATCCATCCTGTCTCCGATGATAGCCGTCTCACGGCGAGGCATTCCGAGATGTTTGAGTGCGTGGCGCATCATAAGCGGATTTGGCTTCCCGATATAATACGCTTTCTTCCCGGTCGTCATTTCAATCGGCGAGATTAGAGCCCGGCACGCCGGTACGAGACCGTTTTCCGCCGGGTCGGTTACGTCCGGATTGGTTCCGATGAGCTTGGCGCCTCGCTGTACGAGGATAACGGCACGTTCGATTTCGGCATAATTCAGATTTGAAGTCTTTCCGAATACCACGTAATCTGGATTATGACTGTTCATACTGAATCCGGCGTCGTACATGGCGTTCAGAAGCCCGGGTTCTCCGATGACGTAAGCGGTTCCTCCCGGACACTGACCCGAAAGGAATGACGCGGTCGCGAGGGCGCTTGTAAAGAAATGATCTTCGGTAATAGACAGTCCCATTCTTGCGAGTTTTTCAGACAGCTCACGGGGGGATTTCCCCGAACCGTTCGTCAGGAACAGATATTTCTTTTCGGTTTTCTGGAGCCAGTCGACAAATTCCCTCGCACCGTGTATCAGCTCGTTTCCGTGATATATGACTCCGTCCATATCGCACAAAAACGCTTTTTTCGCTCTCAGTTCATCAAGATTCGTATTCTTTTCCATTTGAATTCTCCGCATTATAGATTATGAAAACTGCGCTCCGTAAAGAGAGGCGTAAAATCCTTCGGCACGCATCAGTTCTTCGTGACTTCCCTGCTCTATCAGCTTTCCGTCTTTCATAACAAGGATACGGTCGGCATTTTTTATGGTGTTCAGACGGTGAGCAACGATAAAGGACGTTCTTCCTTTCATCATTTCGGCAAAAGCTTCCTGAATCCTGATTTCTGTCCTGGTATCGATCGAGGAGGTGGCTTCGTCAAGTATAAGTATCGGAGGAAGAGCAAGCATCACTCGTGCGATGCACAAAAGCTGCTTTTCACCGGCTGACAACGCCCCGCCGGCGTCACCGAGAGGAGTATCGTAACCTTGCGGAAGACGTCTTATAAACGGATCGGCGTGCGAATCGACCGCCGCGCGCACGATCTCCTCGTCAGTCGCGTCAGGTTTTCCGACCGTTATGTTTTCTCTGACCGTTCCGCTGGACAGCCAGGTATCCTGAAGCACCATTCCGAACGATGAACGCAGACTGCGTTTCGTGGCGCCGGAAATATCCTTTCCGTCGATTGTGATACGCCCTTCGTCAAGAGGGTAAAACCTCATCAGCAGGTTGACGAGTGTCGTTTTACCGCATCCCGTCGGTCCCACTATGGCAATTCTTTCTCCCGGCTCAGCCAGGAAGTTGATATCGCTCATAAACGGTTTGTCGGTATAGGAAAAACTGACGTCGTCGGCCTGTACAGCCCCGTGTCTTTCTTCGTCGGTAAAAACGCAGGCGTCGGAAGGATCGGCCGGCTCATCCGGTTCGTCTATCAGTTCAAATATCCGCATTGCAGAAGCAAGTGAGTTCTGCGCTTCGGCGATAACGCCCGAAATATCGTTGAAAGGTTTGGCGTAATCTCTTGCGAACGTCAGCAAAGCGACGAAATCTCCGACGGCAACCGCTCCCGACAGGGTTATGAAACCTCCCGCAAGAGCGACTCCGCAGTAGACGATGCTGTTGACGAACCGGGTAACAGGATTCGTAATAGAAGAATAAAACACGGCCCGGGAAGCGGTCTTCCTGTAGTCTTCGTTTATCTTCTCAAACCTTTCCGAAATGACTTCTTCATTTCCGAAAAGTTTGATCTCGACTCCTCCGGTTACAGACTCCTCGATCAGAGCAGACTGTCTGGCAGATAGATCGGCGCTTTTTTTGAACATTGAATAAGTTCTGCCCGAAATAAAGGCGGCGGCGATCATTGAAATTGGTGTCAAAGCGACGACGGCAAGCGCAACGAGAGGACTGATGGATATCATCATTATCAGCGTAACGATTATTCCGAAAACGCTGGAATACAGTGATACCAGCCCCCCGACGAGTCCCTCCGAAAGTCTGTCCGCGTCGGAAATAATCCGGTTGAGAGTGTCTCCGCGGCTGTGAGAGTCAAGATAAGATAAAGGAAGCGACTGAATTTTAGAGAATGCCGCCCGGCGCAGGTTCCCGATGATGTACGCGCCGCCCCTGACCGAAACTATCCGGAGAATAAGATCCGACGCGGCTCCTAAAGCAATAAATACCGGAATAACGGCAAGAACGCGGCCGACGCCGGCAAAATCCACGTTATCCTCGGCTACTGTCAGATCGATTGCCCGGCCTACGTATATAGGAATTAAATGGGAAGCGACCGAAAATACCGCTGCAAGCAGAACAGAAAGAATCAGCACCGCTTTATATTTTCCCGAGTAGGAGAAAAGCCGGGATACGGTACGCATTTTTACTTTCAGATCCTGAATACGTTCCTTTTTCACCGTCACGCCTCCTCCTTCTCATATTGTGAAAAGTAAATCTCACGGTATAATTCGCAAGAGGCGAGAAGCTCTTGGTGGCTGCCGAGCCCGGCGGCTCTTCCGTTGTCAAGGACCAGGATCCGGTCACAGTTCATAACCGAGGAAGGGCGCTGCGAAACGATGACGGTAGCGTGAGGCCAGTCAAGCGAAGCTATATTTCTTCTGACTTCAAGATCGGTCCTGTAATCGAGAGCGGAAAAACTGTCGTCGAGTATCAGAAGCGAAGGTCTGCGCAAAAGCGCTCTGGCGATCGTAAGACGCTGTTTCTGTCCGCCGGAGAAGTTTGATCCTTCTCTCTGCACTACGCAATCGATACCGTCCGCTTTTTTTTCGGTGAAATCAAGAGCGTCGGCTGCAGACAGCGCTTCCCTGACATCGTTGTCACGGGCGGAATAATTTGCCCGGCGCAGATTATCCGAAACCGTTCCGGTAAACAGTCTCGGGTATTGCGGAACCGATGCAATATTTGCCCGGATATCTTTTTTTGAGAGTTCGCGTGAATCCTTTCCGCCGAAAAGAACGGCGCCTTCCGACGGTTCGTAAAGACAGCTCATCAGCGAGACGAGGGTGCTCTTTCCCGAACCGGTTCCGCCGATTATTCCGAGGGATTCACCCTTACCGAGCCTGAATGATATGCCGGAAAGCGAATCCGCACCGGCACCTGCGTATCTGAATCCGACGTTTCTGAATTCCACGACTTCGTCAGAGGAAAAATCGGGAGTGTCGCCGGAAAGGTCCTCCGCGGGCGTTTCGAGAACCGTCCTGACCCGGGAAATGCCTGCGGCCGCTTTGGAAAGCGTGAGCGTCAGATTGGCAAGCTTTACGAGCTCGGTAAGAATCTGAGCCATGTAATTGTACAGAGCTACGACGCTTCCCTGCGAAAGAGATCCCTCGTTTACTTTTCCGGCGCCTCGGGTTACTATCAGTATTACGGCTATATTAACTATCGCGAAAGTCATCGGATTCATAAACGATGAAAGCGTCCCTCCGCGGATGAACGCAGTGCTGAATCGGTTTTCGGCAAGGCCGAATCTGCAGTTTTCTTCTTCCTCTCTTCCGAATGCTCTTATCACTCTGACGCCGCGCAGATCGTCTCGCGTTAATCTGGTAAGATCCTCAAGCTTTTCTCCGGCTTTTTTCTGCAGCCGGATTCCGAGAAGAATAACCGAAAACACAATGACCGCGAGAACTCCGACGACTGCCAGGAACATAAGACCGCTTCCGGGATCTATGGCTGCAGCCATAATAACCGAACCGAAAACGATAAAAGGAGAACGCAAAAGAAGGCGGAGCCCCATATTGACTCCGTTCTGTATTCTGTCGATATCGGCTGTAAGACGGGTGATCAGAGTCGAATTTCCGTTTTTGTCAGCATCGGTCCTGGATAGAGATAAAACGTGTCTGAACGCATCCTCGCGAAGCGAAGACGCGAATCCGACGGCGCATTTTGCAGAAAAATACTGGGAAGTAACTGAAAAAGCCATCCCCGCAAGTCCGAACAAAGCGATAAGACCGCAGTTTTTCAGAATCTCCGCGCCTGATCCTCCGCGTATTCCGTTGTCGATTACGCCGGCTATAAAGAAGGGGACGTAAAGCTCGAGCAGCGCTTCGAAAAGCTTCATCAGCGGAGCAAGAACGGCCATTGTCCGGTAGCCTTTCAGATATCTGCGCATCATTCCTCCGATAAGAATTCAAAATGTAAACGATTATTCATACAGTACGGTGCCCCGCTATAATTCCGGCACTTGACAATTCACGCGGTTGTGATATAATATTCGTACGATAAACGACTGAAATGAAAAGAAAGAGCGTATACTCTATGAAAACAATAATTCAAACGCTGAAAAAGGCGTGTGTGATTTTTACTGTTCTGGCATTCGTATTTGCCGCCGTGATTGCTGTTATGTATTCCGACAACCCCAACGGCGCCAATCTTTCGGCCGCAAGAATGCTGTTCATACTGCCCGCATCGATCTGCTTTGCCGCCGCGGGAACGGTTCGGAAATCGGAAAAAACGGGACAGGCGGCAAAAATAGCGTTGCACGCTCTTCTTTGCATTGCGGGATCTTTTCTCTTCCTCGTACTTCCCGCCGTCACCGACAGAAGCGGATCGGAAAGACTGACGGGATTCGTATTATGTCTCGTTATATATGCGGTAGCGGCTCCGCTCGTTATCGTTTTTTCGAAAAGAATAAGGAAAGCGAAAGAAAACAGCGAAAAATTCAGGCGCTGACGGAGGAGCTGCGGTCTATTTTCAGATTTCTGAAATACAGACAGAAATCAGCGAAAATCATTACGAAATTCAGTACGTAAAAGAACAGAATATACCATTTCGAGGCAAAATTCATCATGTATTCGCTGTTGAGCAGCTTGGAGCATATCCCGGCTATATAGCCGAAAAGCACGAGACAGAGGAACAGAAGACTTTTGCCTTTTGTCGTTCTTGCCTTATACGACTTTATGACGTTGAAAGGCCAGGATACTCCGAAGCTGACTATCATAATAATTTCGAGAAGTTCGTGAATCATCGCCAAGCTCCTTTATCGTCACTGCTTTACCGACGGGCAGTAATCGACGAAAATCGGACAGTGATCTGTCGCCTTGGCAACGTGTTCGCTGCGAATAACCGAGAAGTATACGAACCTGACTCCGTCGATTCCGAAAATATGATCGATACTGTTGCCGGTACTGGGAAGCCCGTTCTCATACTTGTACGACGTTTTGAATCCGTAGATACCTCTCTTTTCCGCCCTCAGCTCCGCGTCGATAAATCCGGCGTTTATCAGGTTGTTGTACGGAGCCGTCGAATACGCAAAGTTGCAGTCGCCGTTGACGGTCATCGGTATTGCTCCGTACTTGGCTATGATGCTGTCTCTGATTTCAAGGATCTGTTTGACGTTGTCGAGACGCCATGCGGACGCTACGGCGCTCAGCTCGTCGCTTGACATATTTTCGTATCCCTTGTACGAGTTGTTACAGACGGCGCCGTGGAAGTTGATCATGGCGAACCGTCCTCCCCCTTTTTCGTCAAATACAGCCCAGCACACCGATTTTGTGTTGGTACCGGTATATCTTCCGCGGAGCCATTCCACGTTTGATTCCACCAGATCCAGCTTTGACGAATTATAAATGATCGGAGTATAGTTCAAAGTTCCGGAAGCGTGATTGCTCTTTGCGTGCTTATATTCCTTGTGAGAGTTGATAAAAGGATTTATTGCGTCGGAATGAATCTCGGCATTTGACTCCTGAAGTCCTATGACGTCCGGCATATACTGATTCAGAACGTATACTATCTCCGATTCGACTCCTACGCCGCATCCGAGGTTCCAGGAGAGAAATCGCAATGTTGCCCCTTCGGCAAGAGGCGGACGGTCCTCCTCTCTTGCTCCTTTGTAATAAAAATCTCTGCTCAAGGTAAACTCATCCTCCTTTTGCGACTTGTTGACAACGTTTTCGATAAAATATGCGACGGCGTCGGAAGTGGCGTAAGGATTTTCGCCTACGATAACAAGTTTGTCGTCGACGACTGTTATAACGTATTCGTTCCTTTCGAGTTTCGCCTTGATATCTCTCGACTGTCGCCTGTTGGTATCTCCGACAAGTATCTCTCTGCCGGGTACGTCGACCGTCTCGTTTTTGTTGTTGCCGTTGACGTAATCGGACGCAATGACGTTATCGAAAACGGTTTTGAATTTCGTCAGGAGCGCGTTCTTAAGTGCGACGGCCGAGGTGATTTCGTAATCGTCGGCAAATTCGCATCTTACTACCGCATAATCCTCATTCCCCGAATCGATAAGAATTATATCCGAAGACAGCGGCCCGGTGACCTGGGCAGTTGCCTGGTCCGTCTGATCCGAAACGGCCGAAGTCGTTTCGACTTCTTCGCCTGAACAGGAAACAAGTGAGAACATCAGTAAAAAAGAAACAAGTGAGTATAACAGCTTTTTCATTGTTTTGTCCGCCGCCGCGATAACTCAAAGTATCGCGGCGGCATCCTTTCGATTTCAGATTCTTTGTTCACTGTCTGCAGCAGACCGAACATCCTCTTTTTTTACCGGCCGCTATTGCTTCTTCCTCGGTACCGGAAAGAATTTCGGAAGAGGAAGACAGACGCGGGCAGTTTTTTGATCTGTGGTAAACGCTCCCGCCGGCTGTAAAGAAGAATACGTATCTTCCTTCTTCGTCCGTGACGGCGGGATATTTTTCGGCGGTCGTTGCCTCCATCAGACTTTCCAGTTCGGAAATATCCTCGTCGGAAAGAGTCATTCCGCCGTAAAAATCCGATTCCGAAAAGCGCGAGCAGGAGACGGTAAGAAAAATCGACAAAAACGCGGCGATTATTGCTACGAATTTTTTAATGGTAATACCTCCGGACAGTTCAACCCGGATCGTTTATAAAACAGTCTATCAGTTCTTCGCGAATATCCGAATAGAGCCTCGCGTTTGATTCGTCTCTCAGCATCTTTGAACAGATAGCGAGATCGGAACAGTAAAAAAGCAGAACCGGATAAGGCGCGCTTGAGTCGGAAAGAGCAAGATTTGTAAGTATCTGCTCTGCCTTTCTGAATTCGGAACGCTTCATAAGCAGACGCGCCCTGATGTGCATGGTAAACATTTTTTCCGATCCGGGACGAGAGGAAACGTATTCCTCTGTCATAGCTTCGGAAGGCCGCAGTCCTGAGGAACGTGAATCTACCGGGCGGTAGAAATAATAATAAAGAGCAAACGGATCGCTGATTACTCCCGGATTGAGCGAGATCCTGCCGCTTGTTTCGGTTATCACGGGGGATATATCCGAAAGACAAACGAGATACATTCCGGAAATTTCCGATAACGTTCTGAAAACAAGATTCTCGCCCAAAGTTAATCGTCCGGCTTGATTTGCGGCGCACCGGTCGCAAACTTCACGGAACAGTCGCGCGGATTCGCGCAGCAGCCCTCGGTCGAAGCAGTATTTTGCTTTATTGAAGATACATTCCGACAAAATCCTGCAAATTTCGGGATCATCTTCGTTATTATCGAATTTTGCGCACATTGCGGCGCACTCGGTCCACTTTCCCTCGGAATACAGACGACGGATCAGCGACACGGTAAAAGGTCTGTTCCAGATCTTTTCCTCGTCTTCGTCGCCGAGAAGATAACCGGCGGGAACTCCGAGTCTGTCAGCGACCGACTTTAGTGTGGAAAGCGAAGGTTCGGCGGCACCGCTTTCGATGAGACTCAGATGGTTTCTCGTCACCGTATCGCCGGCAAGCTCTTTCTGAGTCAGCCCGCGGGCGATCCTCAAGGCCTTGATTTTATCGCCGAGTTCCATTCTTCGTCAGTTGTCTTTGTCGAACAGATCGCCGATCAGACGCCCAAAAGTCGTTTTTTCCCTTGCGCGGGAGGGAGTATCGTCTTTTTCCGCGGATCTGAGCTTCTTTTGGAGAATTATAGTTTCGGCAGTCAGATCAAGCAGCTGACGTCTGATCTTGTCATTCTCCGCGAATATTTTATCGGCCTGTTCGGCTTTCTTTTCAAGTTCCTCTCTGCACTGTTTCAGTTCGGTTTCGAGAGAGGCTATCCTCTCCTGAAGAGCGGCGGCATCGTGCTCGGCAATTGATTTCGACAACGCGCACTTCGCTTTTTCGGACTCGACCGAAGCCAGCAGCTGCTTTTCGGTTTCTTTATTCTTTTCGACGGTCTTTTTCAGCTCTTCAATCGCAGAACGTAATTTGGACAGCTCCGCCGCGTGTCTTGCGTCGGATAGTTCGATATATCTGTTCACGTCTTTACGTCTGTATCCGCGGAATGAAATTCCGAAACCGTTGATATTTTTTGAAGAGGACATTGTAATACCTCCGAAAATGGGAATTGACATTATGAGAGGAATCGTGCTATAATTTACAGGGGTTCGCGGAACAGCGATCCTGTAAATTAGCAACGGAGACCCTGAAAATGAAAGAACTGAAAGAAAAAATCGAAAAAAACGCGACTATTCTCCCGGGTGGTGTAGTTATTGTCTCGGGATTTCTCAATCACAGAATGGATATCCCGCTCATAGACAGGATAGGAAAGGAGTTTTACGATATTTTCAAAGACGTCGATCCGACGCTGATCCTTACGGTCGAGGCGTCCGGAATAGGTATCGCCTGCCTGACGGCAAGATATTTCGGTGTGGACGTTCTCTTTGCGAAAAAAACGCAGTCTTCAAACATATCGAGAACGACCTATTCCGCTCCGGTTCGTTCATTTACAAAAGGAACGGTAACCGACGTCAGAGTCGACAAACGTTATCTCGGCAAAAACGACAGGGTGCTGATAATAGACGATTTTCTTGCCGACGGCGAAGCTTCCGCGGGACTGATAGATATCTGCAGGCAGGCAGGCGCGGAAGTGGTCGGAGTCGGTATATGCATTGAAAAAGGGTTCCAACCGGGCGGAAAAAAGCTTCGGGAAGCAGGAATTAACCTTCACTCGCTGGCAATCCTCGATCTTGACGGCGACGGAAATATAACGGTCAGGGATTGATTTCGATAAAAACCAGTTCTCTCGGATTGCCGATCCTCGGCACGGGCGCGTTGTTGGCAAGCCCGCGGCTGACTACAAGCCTTCCGTCGTGCACACCCTGAGCGTATTTCGGGAAGAAAGTCTGATCCGGTGCAAATACGGGGATGCCGAAAAATCTCCACTGCCCTCCGTGAGCGTGTCCCGAAAGACAAAGATCGATGTTAAGCTGTTTTATGTATCTCGGATAGTATTCGGGATGGTGACAAAGAAGAATTTTAGGAATTGACAAACCGGCAAAAGACCTCAGCCACCCGAGATCGGGAGGCGGGGTCTTTTTGAAATGCCCCTGATTTATCCTTCCCGTCTGACGCACGTATCCCGAAGTCAGTCCTCCGACAGCGACGCCGTACACAACGGAATAAGAGTTGTCAAGTAAAACGACTCCCGATCGGCGGCAGATATCGGCGACGTCGCCGGCGCCCATCCGTTCATGATTTCCGAGAGACATGTACGAAGGAGCGATACTCTGACAGTCAAAAAGGAATTTACCTCCGTTGCCCGCAGTTTCCGCATGTCCTCCGATAATATCCCCGGGGATAAAAATCAGGTCGGGAGACCTTTTTGAAACCTCGTCGAGAATATATCCGTACTCCTCGCCGTGAACGTCGGACATAACCGCCGCAAGAAACCGTTTTTCGGATCCGATAGAAAATGAGTAAGAGGTGATATCAAGTTTCGGCATCGGCTTTTTTTCTTTTCATCAGTCTCCCGATATACACGGCGGCTTTGTCTGAAACGATTCCGGAAATATCCTTTCCGGAAGCCAGCAGAGATCTTGCAAGCGTTGACGAGATTCCTGTCATTTCGCCGTAAGCGGGAAGAAGGACAAGTTCGCAGTCCGGGTTCTTTGAGCGATTGTATTCTGCCTGCCAGAGTTCGTAAAGATAATCGTCGGTGTTACGGACGCCCTTTACCACAGCGACCGCGTTTATCGACGCCGCGTATTCGTAAAACATGCCGGAGCTGACGTCCACGCTCACGTTGTCGATATCGCCTAACGTCAGTTCGGCTATTTTTTTTCTTTCTGCGAGAGTGAACAGACTGGTTTTTTCCCTGTTGTTCATAATTACGACTACGATCTCGTCGAACAGTCGTGATGCGCGCAGGATCATGTCCCGGTGGCCGGTGGTCATAGGATCGAAACTGCCCGGAATTACGGCTCTTTTCAAAGTCACTGCTCCTCCGGAACGTCGGTACGGCGAAGAACGGAAACCGCCGCCGCGCCGTATCTGTTCTGTTTTTCGATTTTAAAATAATACTTAAGATCCTCGGATCCGCGGAAAACGTCGTCTTCATCGGAGGTTTCACAGATAACGGTGCCGTGCAAAGATAACAGATCCCTTTCCGCGATTTCCCGCAGGGTTCCGGGAACAAGCATCGCCCTGTACGGAGGATCAATAAATATTATATCATAACGCCTTCCGTAAAGTCGGGAAAATGCGGCGGGGAGCGAAGACGTGATCAGTTCCAGTCTGTCGTCAAGCCGGCATTTTGCGGCGTTTTTCCGGATACAGGCGGCTGCCGCGGCGGAAGAATCGACTGCCGTAGCGGATTCGGCACCTCTTGAGAGGGCTTCGAGAGCCATTTGTCCGGAACCGGAGAACAAATCAAGCACGCGCCGGCCCTCAATCGAAAACTGAATAATAGAAAAGACAGCTTCCTTTGTCCTGTCGGAAGTCGGCCGGGTACTGTCCCCCGGAGGCGATACAAGAACGGTTCCTTTGGCCGAACCTGTAATTATTCTCATTCTTTTTCCTCCGGATGAAAGTATTCCCGGATTCTGACAGCGTCCGCTCGACTGATTCCCCTGACAAGCGAGAGTTCGGTTTCGTCAGCGTTTCTGACGGCGCTTATACCGCCGAATGCCGACAGCAGCAGGGCGGCTTTCTTTTTCCCTATGCCGTGTATTTTTTCAAGAGAAGACTTTTTAATCGTTCGGCGCTTCGCGCCGGCCATGCTTTTCACGGTAAACCGGTGTATTTCTTCCTGAATCCTGTATATGAAGGAAAACAGATCCCTGTCGCGGAAAATATCGACCTCTCCGTCGGAAGTAAGAAGCGTATGCGTCCGGTGATTGTCATCCTTGACCATTCCGGCGACAGGAATATCGAGTCCCGCCACGGAAACGGCGCGTTCGGCCGCTTCAAGCTGCGTCTTTCCGCCGTCGACCAGAATGAGATCGGGCAATTCGCAGAAGGAATCGGAAGGTTCCCGGTCGTTCGCAAGCATCGCCTCGTTAAGACGAACAAGCCTGCGATCCAGCGCCTCTTTCATCGAGGCCGGATCATTTTGCTCCGTAATACTCTTCATCCTGAAAAGACGGTAGTCGCGCTTGCTCGGGACCCCGTTTTTAATCACGATCATGCCGGCGGTAATCTGTTCGTTTCCCCAGTTGGATACGTCATAAGCCTCTATCCTTCCCGGAACCACCTCAAGATTCAGTGCACTGGCGAGCTTAATCAGAACAGCCTCTCCCTCCGAGCGGTTTCTGACAGTCTTTTCGGTGAACTGTTCTGCGTTTTCTTCCGCCATACGACACAGTTCCCTGTTTCTTCCGATTTTCGGTACCGACACTCGGACGCGTGAACAGGAAAAGCCGCAGAGATATCTTTCGAGAACCTCCGCGTCGCCTTCGGAATAACCCGAGCCGAGAAGGATGCCGGGAGGCACCTCGCTTGCGTCGCGGTAAAATTCACATATCAGGTTGACGGATTCCTCTTTGATATCGCCCGAGCCACCGATCGGAAAATCCATTTTTCCGATCATTCTGCCCTCGCGAATCCTGATGACCGAAAGAGTTGAAGCGGCTTCCGACAAGTAAATTGCGAAAACGTCGATAAATACGTCGGGATCGGTAACCGCCTTCTGACCCTCGGAAAGTTTCCGAAGAGCAGCAAGAGTGTCGCGGCAGACTGCCGCCTCCTCGTACTGCTCTTTTTCGGCGAAATCGGCCATCTTTCTTTCAATTTCAGCCCTGACGGTTGCGGTCTTACCGCGGAGAACCGCTTCAACAGAGGCAATCCTTTCGGAGTAAGCCGTTTTATCGATTCTTCCGGTGCATACGCCGACGCACCTGCCCATCTGGTAATAGATGCAGGGGCGCACTTTTCCCGTATCGCGCGGGAATTCGTATTTACAGGAAGGTAGAGCGAAGATCCGGTTTATCAGTGATATAATCGAAAAAACCGACGAGGTTCCGGAATAGGGTCCGAAATACCCGGCTCCGTCTTTTTTCCTGTCCCTTGTCATCGAAAGTCGAGGAAAATCTCCGGCTGACAGTCTGATATAAGGATATGATTTTGCGTCCTTGAGCCGGATATTGTATCTTGGCGAATACTTTTTAATCAGATTGTTTTCGAGAGCCAGAGCTTCGATCTCGGTATCGCAGACGATACATTCGAATCTGCGAACGGACGAGACCATTTTTGAGGTTTTAACGGTCTTTTCGCCACCGTTGAAATACTGAGAAACTCTGTCGCGCAGTTTTTTGGACTTGCCAACGTAAACTACGCGATCCGATTCTCCGTACATTATGTAAACCCCCGGCTTCATCGGGAGTTCCGAGGCCTCCTTTAGAAGCTTCAGTCTGAGTCCGTCTGACATTTTTTCAATAAATCAGGTAAATAAGGACGGGCGGGAGTGCCCGTTTCCGCCAGTCCGCAGAAAATGCCAGTCTCCCGCAATAACCTTTTTGACAGGAACAAAAAACCGGAAAAACCGCTCCCGGCTTTAAAAAACACTTTTTATTCGCCAGAAAGTCCGGATTTAATAAGGTTTTCAAGTCCGTCCAGAGCTCTTTCCTCGTCTTCGCCGTCGGCGACGAGAGTAACCGACATTCCTTCGGCAATACCTACCGACAGAACGCCGAGGAGGCTCTTGGCGTTGACTTTTCTGTCTCCCTTTACAACCCATATAGAGCTTTTATATGTGTTGGCCTTCTGGATGAAAAACGTTGCCGGTCTCGCATGGAGGCCGCCCTGGTTCACGATGGTTACGTCACGCTGAATCATTTAACGATCACACTCCGTATAAAACTAATATCTTTTGTTTTTTTATAAATCAATGAAAAATCGGTTCAAGGGGAAATAAAAACCGCGCCTGGCCTGGACGAAGCGTTTATCCGGCTTCCTTTATCGAAATCACGGTTCCCTCGATTGAGGCGAATTTCGTACCGAAAACAGTTTTGTCTCCGGGTGTGACCCGTGATCCCGATGACGTAACGTATCTTCCGTCCTTCCAAGCGAGACGGACGCTGACTGTCAGAGTGATCCTGACCGGGCCTCCTTCTGGATAAGCGACGAGGATTCGTTCGCCGTTGTCCGCGGTCGCCTCGAATACTGCCGGCGCAGACTCGACGGAGACAACGGTTCCGAGCGGTTTCCCGTCCGAGAATACAACGGAATCCCCTGTTGAAACGGAAGATACCGTTTCCGCCGAAATAGCGCCGGATTCGATAACAACGTTGAAATTCTGTCCCGAGAAAAACACCCTGTCGGCAAGTCCGAGACGCAAAACGGCAAAAACGAAGAGAGCGATCACCGATATTATTACTGCTACGTCAAGTGCTCCGATCCTTCTTTTTGAGTCATCGCGCCGGATTTCGCCGGATTCTTCGTTATACTGTGTATTCATCATCAGTTTCCCTCCGCCGCAGTAATCGACACGCACTCGGCATGCGAGGAATAACCCGGAAACACAAGATCGTAGCCGGATCCTGCCGAAAGCTTAATCCCGGATACCGTGCAACCGGTATCGCTCACGACCGCGTCGGACGACACCGTGACGGTAATCCGAACCGAACCCGGAACCGTTTTTTTCACCGCTGTACCGTTTTCGGCAATATAATCGTAAGCCTGTTCCGTTTTGACCGATTCGACGGTCCCCGCCGTCTCGCCTTTGACGAACAGAACTCCGTCACCTTCCGAAATTGCCGTGGAAAATCTCTCGTCCGCCCGTTCGATTACAAATACCGCCCGGATAACGCTTGCTTTGCCTCCGCTGTTCCCGAAAACCGGAAAATACGAAAAGACGGCGGCCGCGGCTACCGCAAGCAGCGAAATAATAATCAAAAGATCGAGAAGATTGAACCGCCTTTTTCCGCCCGATCTGACGGAGGTGCTCATTTCCGCATTTGAAGAAGTGATCATACTTTAAACCTCTGGAAAGAAATATGCATTACCGCTCGATCACTCAAAACAGTTCAACCGAGGAAATTCTCTTCCTGTAATCGCAGATACAGGCGGAAAGAGAAATGCCGGCGATGCACCAGAACAGAAACATTACCCGGTAATTATAGAATACGTTGTCGAATACTCCGCACAACGCAACGGCTGTCAAACTGGCAAAGGCTGCTGCGTTGATTCTTTTAAGCCGGAGATCGGTCTCATTTCCGCAGCTAAAGGCAATAAACCTGCGAAGAAGCATAATCAGAAGAACGATGAACAGAATCAGAGACAGAATACCCGTGGAAATCAATAATTGAAGATAAATACTGTGAGAATGGGGAGCGGATTCGGTACCCGGAAGAGCGGATGCAAGATAAGCGGCGGCAAACGCAAGGTCACCGGAACCGGAACCGGTCAAAAAGACCGACAATGCCGTTTTGACCGAACCCGTCCAGACCCTGACGCGGTAAAGGTTTGCGCTGTCGGAAAGCGAAAAGAAATGGAGAAGGCGGCTTCCGACCGAACCCGGGAAAACAAGACCTGTAATTCCCGCGGCGGACGCGTATACCGGAACAAGCATAAGTGACCGCGCCGATACCGAAACAGTGAAAACTATTGTTGAAACAGCCGTTCCGAGCCATCCGTTCCTGGAAAAAGTAAGAGTCTGACAGATCAGATTCAATACTGCGGCCGCAATCGGAGCAAACCTGCCGTATTTATCGCTTCCCTTTCCGGAAATATAATACAAAATGAACGGAAAAGAGGCGGCGAGATAAACCGACAGCATATTCGGGTTTTCAAAAACCGAAACGCATCTGTTAGTTATTTCGGGGAAAAGCGAACTGTCGATCCATCCCTCCGGAGCAAGGCCGAGTATAAATCCGACGATACCGACTACCGAAACCGCCGATGACGAAAAAGCAACGGCTCCCGCTGCGCTCTCAAGACGCCCGGGATCCCTGAGCAGATTAACCGCAAGGGGAAAGCCGAGCATCATAACGCAAACGATAAGCGCAGATTCAAGCGAAAAGGAAGCCGGAGAAACGGCGCCGAGAAGCTGTGAGAGAAAGAACAGCGCAAACACCGCACACTCGGTCGATCCGATAAAAGAACGTCTGCCGCGGATGAGCTTGATAAAATACCCCGCAAATACCGCAAGAACGAGCAGCCCGAGTTTGAGCGACGGACGCGGCAGCAGTCCCATAAAGGGCGCTACTGCAATCAGCAGAGAAAAACCGGATTCCGGGAAGGAACAGAGATACGCGATAATTACCGCGAATGCGATTGAAAGCGGAATATAAGACGGAGGAATAAAAAACGTGAGCAGGCCGGCGGCAAATCCGGCGACCAGCAGCAGAACGGGACTGTACGGTTGAACGTCGGAGCCGGACGGCTGCCTGCGCTCGGAAGAAAAACCGGTAAGGATGCCCGAATCTATCATATCCCCGAGAGTTTTGTCCGAAAAAAGGAGCGGGACCGAAAAAACCGCAGAGACAAGAGGAGTTATCAGCCCGTCTGGATCAACGCTTATTCCGAAGTTCGCTTTGATAAGGTAAACGAAGAGACAAACCGAAGAGAAAGTCAGAAAAAATGCGGAATAAGCCTTGGATTTTATCTTCAGCATCCTTTTCCAGAAGCCGTCGATCATTCCCACTATCAACGAAGTCTCAAAAAGCCGTGCGACTCGCGCTTTGAGCACCACCGCTTTTTTTCTGAACGGATTATATGAAGACCAGGTCGGCTCCGATTCCTTTTCGCGGTATGCAAAAAGACCGTTTGCGGCTTCCGCACGGAAAAACTTCCCGAGGGAGTCGCATTTCATCATGATCCTCCCGATAAAACCGGAAGGCGTTTTTTTCGTATTGCTCATGTCTTTTGCTTTCGCCTTCCCCCTTTATTAACAGACTTCTGTTCCTGCGGATGGTTTTCGACGTATCTGTCATACAGATCCGGTCTTCTTTCGCGCGTATCGTCCAGAGAACGCATCCAGCGCCAATCGTCAATCTGCGCGTGATTTCCCGAAAGAAGAACGTCGGGAACTGTAACACCCATAAAATCGTACGGACGGGTGTACTGCGGATATTCGAGCAGACCGTCCGAATGGCTTTCCCGAATGAAGCATTCGTCGTCGGAAAGAACTCCCGGAATCGTTCTGGCAACAGCGTCAACCAGCAGACAGGCCGGCAGTTCACCGCCGGTGAGCACGTAATCGCCAACCGAAATTTCCTCGTCGGCAACGGCATCGACGGCGCGCTGATCTATCCCCTCGTAATGGCCGCATATTATAATAAGCCGATTGTATTCCGAGGAATACCTGAAAACGTCCTCCTGAGTAAGAAGCCTTCCGCGCGGAGAGGTGCAGATAACCCTCACGGGAGTGATTTCCGACATTTTTCTGACGTCGGTACAGCAGTCGTAAACCGGGGGAGCGGCCATAAGCATTCCCTTGCCTCCGCCGTAAGGAGTGTCGTCCACTCTGCGGTTTTTATCGGTACTCCAGTCGCGGATATTGTGACAGTAAATCTCGAAAAGACGGCTTTTTCTAGCTCTCCCTATTATGCTTTCGGATAAAACGTTATCGACGTATCCGGGGAAAAGAGTCAGGATATCGAACCTCATCAGTCGAACATTCCCCCGATCGGTCTTACGGCGATTCCTTTTTCAAGATCTACCGAAACGATGAATTCGGGCACGGCGGGGATCATCCTTTCTCCCGAGTCGGTAGACACCGTATAGATATCGGAAGCTCCGGCGTTGAAAACCTCGGAAACGGTTCCGTATCTGACGCCGGTGTCCGCGTCGTAGACGTCGAGCCCTATCAGATCGGCGATGAAAAAACTTCCCTCTTCAAGCGGGATATCGCTTCTGTCCGCGAAAACGGTTTTGCCTTTGAGCGACTCGGCCTTTTCGATCGAGTCGATACCCGCTATCTCCGCAATGACGAATCGTTTGAATACCGAAGCCGACTTTACCTTCATCGGAAGATAACCGCCTTTTCCGTCACCCGTCCAGAGCGTCCCGACCGAGGCGAGAATTTCCGGCGAATCGCACCAGGATTCCAGCTTGATCTTCCCGGCAATCCCGTGAGTGTTTAAGACTTTACCGCACTCCAGAAGATGCGAATCCGACCCCTTTGCAGACATTTCTTTCTCTCTTTTCAAATTTTCTCAAATAATAGTATATCACAAAAGCGTCTCCTTTTCAAGAATATCGCGTTTTTTTTGATATTTTTATTTAATTAATACTTGATTGTTTTCTGCCGTTAGTGTATAATATACTAAATAAACGTAACCGGAGGGCAAAATATGCCGATTTTCTTACTGGACGTCACTACGACGAGTGGATTCGCGGGCTTTTTCCAGCAATACGGAATGCTGCTGATTATTCTCATCATGCTTCCCATTCTTTACTTCGTTATGATCAGACCTCAGAGAAAGCAGGAAAAGCAGACGCAGGAAATGCGGAACAACCTCAAGGTCGGGGATGAGATCATCACGATAGGCGGCATCGTCGGAATAGTTATTTCGACAAACGGAAAAGACGCGATAACGATTGTTTCGTCGAGAGACAAAACAAGAATCCAGATTCTCCGCAGCGCGGTCTCGAAGGTTCAGGTCCCGGCCGAAGGCCAGGACGAAGCAAAACCTCAGCAAACCAAGTAAAGCGCCGTCCGGCATCAATCATACAATCAGCTATCTTTTCATCGATTATTTACGGAGGTTTCCTCAAGATATGAAAAAAAGAATTGCCGCCTTCCTGATTGCGGCCGTATGTATTCTCGGAACTGTAGCTTCATGTCACGACAGGAAGATCGACGGTGAAGTGATCAAAGGCGCAGAAATCAATATCTATCTCTGCGAACAGCTTTACGAACTGGATCCTGCCCTCTGTCTCAACAACGATTCGGCTCTCCAGATCTGCGGACTTCTGTACGACACCCTGTTCAAACTTGACTCCAAGGGAAAGATCACCGGATCGATCGCCGAAAAGTACGAGATCAAGAAGGACGTCAAGAACGACGAATACACGATGCAGATAACCCTTCGCAAGGACAACAAGTGGTCCGACGGAGTCAACAACGTATCCGCGGACGACGTTGTCTTCGCCTGGAAGAGAATTCTCGACCCGTCCTTCAACAGCGAAGCGGCATGTCTTCTTTACGACATCAAGAACGCCAGAACCGCCAAGGAAGGCGACTGCTCCATCGACGACGTCGGAATCTACGCCGACTCGAGGATACTTACGATAGTCTTCAACGGTGACGTGGATTACGACAGATTCCTTCTTAATCTGACTTCGGTCGCCCTCGCTCCTCTGCGCGAAGACATAATCGTCAAAAACGCCGACTGGTCCAAAAAGCCGGCGACGACGGCAAGTTCCGGCGCCTTTATGATCCGCCGTGTTAACTACGGTTTCGACACCGACAACTACGTGAACCGGTCTTTCGCACAGCTCATACTCGAGCGCAATCCCTATTACAGACGGGCAAAGGACGCGAAATACGTCGACACCTCTGTCGATCCGTTCCGCCTGATAATCAACTACAATTTATCTAAGGAAGAACTGCTGAAGAACTATCTGGAAGGAACCGGAAAGGACAAAGTGTTCTACATCGGAGACATTCCGCTTTCCGTAAGATCAGAGTACGCTTCATCGGCCGAGATCACAGATCTTATGAGCACGTTCTCCTTCTATCTTAACGAAAACGCCGATATATCCGCCAAAGACGGGACTAAGGAAAAACTGTTCGCGAACAAGAACGTGCGTCTTGCGCTGTCTGCCGCGATCGACAGACAGGCGATAGCCGATTCGGTCGTATTTGCGAAAGCGGCCACCGCCATCGTTCCGTACGGCGTATTTGAGGACAACAGTCCCAAATCGCTCTTCAGAGAGGTGGGAGGGCAGATCATCCCGTCATCCGCCGATATGTCCGCCGCCCGCGATTATCTTTCCAAAGCCGGAATCAACGCATCCGATTACAGCTTCACAATCTCGGTCAAAGCTTACGACGAGGTTCATTCGCTTATCGCCAACGCCGCCGCGACAGCATGGAAAGAGCTCGGCTTCAACGTGACCGTCGCCGAAGTGGCTCCGGAAATCAACGACGAGAAGTTCTCGGGCGAAGACGTTAAGGATATCTTCGACGATATATTCGATGAAAAATTCTACGCCGGTAAATTTGAAGTAGCCGGAATTGACCTGATTGCCGGTACTCCCGACGCGATCTCCGTACTTGCACCATTTGCAACTCCCTTTTCCGGGCAGGGACAGGAGGACATCGCTCTTTCCGAAATTTCGAACATGCCTCACAAAACCGGATACGTGAACGAATCATACAACGAACTGATGGAAAAAGTCTTCGTCGCAGAAAACGGAACCGAAAGAGCGGAACTCCTCCACCAGGCGGAAAAGATGCTTCTCGAAGATATGCCGGTTATCCCCGTTATATTCAATCAGAACGCCACTCTCATCTCTTCCGATCTCCGCGGCGTCGAGACGACCTATTACGGTTATCATCTGTTCACAAACGTCTCTCAGAAGAATTACATTAATTATATCGAAACCGAAGAGATTACCAAGGAAGAATAATATTCGGGATTTCTCCTCTTACTCACGTAATTCTTAAAAAATATAAGGAAGGAAAAAAATGAAAAAATCTATCCTAAGCATTTTCGCCGCGGTCCTGGCCATGCTGATGCTTGCTTCGGTCCTCACCGCCTGCGGAAATCCCTCCGGAGATACAGACGGTTCCACACAGGCTATCGCGGATTCCACTCCCGAAGCCGGTGAGAACGCCAGCACGGAAGCCCAAGATACCGGCGTTGTCAGCAATCTTCCCAAGGACCTGAAGTATAACGAAGAAATCAACGTCCTTGTCTGGGATGACGTCGAGCACGAAGAGTTCGAATCCGAAGGAACGAACGGCGAACTTGTCAACGACTCTATCTGGAAGAGAAACGACACGATCGAAAACAGATTCGGTCTTACCATCAACTGGTACAGAGAAAAAGGAAACTCCGACAACAAGTCCCAGTGGCACAGCAAAGTCGGAAACGCCATCTCCGCCGGAGATCATTCGTACGACATTCTTGCCTGCTATTCCCTTTCCATCGCGATGGATGCCGCCGCCGGTTACTGCGCGAACCTGAAAAACGAGGATTTCAAATACCTTGAACTCGACAAGCCCTGGTGGTCCAAGCTCCTGACCGAACAGGCTACCATGTACGGCAAGCTGTTCTTCGCATCGGGAGACATTTCGAGAAATGCTCTTGAAATGATGTACGTCTGCTTCGTCAACAAGTACGTTCTCAACGAGTACAAGCTTGAGAATCCTCAGAACTACGTTGAAACCAATGAATGGACATTCGATAAATTCATCGAAATGTGCCAGGGAGTATATCAGGGCTCCGGAACCAAGGACGAAGCCACCGATACCTTCGGTTACATGAGTCAGGGTATCCATTTCGACCCGTGGCTTTACGCTTCGGGATCCAAGATCTGCGAAGTTGATCAGGACGGCAAACTTATCGAGTCACCCACCTTCTTCAGCGAGACCGTTATCAACACTATCGAAAAGTTCCAGGGACTCCTTCAGGGAGAATTCGGAATGGTCGGATCCAGCGCAGGAAAGCATCAGACGGCCTTCAAAGAGAACCGTCTGCTCTTCTGCACCGAAAGAGCGCGTACTTCCCACAAGACCTTCGCTCAGAATCCCGAATGCACGTTCTACGTAGTTCCCACGCCGAAGTATTCTGTCGACCAGGAAGAATACTACACCTGCATGGGCAACCCGTTCACGCTTTACACGGCTATCGTAGACGTTCAGGACAAGGAAAAAGCCTCCCTATTCCTTGAAGCAATGGCATACTACGGATACGAGTTTGTTACTCCCGCCGTCTTCGAGATTTCTCTCAAGACCAGATACGTCGACGATCCGGTATCCGGACAAATGTACGATATCATCAGAGAGAGCCTGACTTACGATCTCGGCAGAATATTCTCCGCCGACCTGATCGGACAGGGCGATTTCAAGACCGCGATTGCCGGCACTGTCAACAACTGGGCTTCCAAACAGAAGGGTACTTCCCTGACGCTGAAAAAGAAGCTTGACACTCTCAACAAAAAGATTGCCTCTTACGAAGACTGATATTCGTTAACGGTCAGCATTATCAGGTAAATCTTTAATATCGGGCTGCTTCGGATCATTCGATTTGAGGCAGCCCGCATTTTTTTATAGACAGTTTTATAATAATGTGATATAATATTTAAATAATTAAATTTGATTTCAGCGGAGTTCGTTATGGAAGAAACAAACATCCAGAGCAATTTTATTCACGATATTATCGACGCGGACCTTGCAGTCGATCCCGGAATCAAAGTTCACACGCGATTTCCTCCCGAGCCGAACGGTTATCTTCACATCGGTTCGGCAAAGGCCATACGCATCAATACTCAGGTCGCGAGGAAATACGGTGGACTTTTCAATCTTAGATACGACGACACAAACCCCGCCAAAGAAGACGACGAATACGTAAAATCCATTTACGACGATCTTCTCTGGCTCGGGTGCGAGCCGGACGGCGGAGTATTCTACGGTTCCGACTATTTCGATAAATGCTATGAATTTGCCGTCAAACTGATAAAAGACGGTAAAGCGTACGTCTGCGATCTTACGGCGGATGAAATGAAGGAATACCGCGGGACTCTGACCGTACCCGGAAAAGAATCGCCTTACCGAAACAGGACCGTGGAAGAAAACCTCGATCTTTTTGAACGCATGAAAAACGGCGAATTCCCGGACGGAAGTCACACGCTGCGCGCGAAGATTGATATGTCGAGTCCGAACATGAACATGCGCGATCCCGCAATCTACCGCATAGTTCACACTCCTCACCACCGTCAGGGAAACAAGTGGTGCATATATCCTCTTTACGACTATGCTCATCCGATCCAGGACGCTCTCGAAGGGATCACCTATTCTCTCTGCTCACTCGAATTCGAGAACCACCGTCCTCTTTACGAGTGGGTCGTCGACAATATCGGCTTCGAGAAAAAACCGAAACAGCGCGAATTTGCGAGACTTAACGTCACCCACACCGTAATGAGCAAGCGGTATCTCCGTCAGCTCGTCGAAAGCGGAATGGTCGACGGTTGGGACGACCCGAGAATGCCCACTCTTTGCGGACTGCGCCGCCGCGGCTACACTCCTTCTGCGATTTTTGATTTCGTCGACCGCGCCGGCGTGGCAAAAGCGTACAGCGTAGTCGATATAGAACTTCTCGAGCACTGCATAAGAGAAGAACTCAACGCAACAGCGCCGCGCAGAATATGCGTCGCAAAGCCTGTACGTCTTGTCGTCGACAACTATCCGGAAGGGAAAACCGAATATTTCGATCTTCCCAACAATCCTCAGAATCCGGCTGCCGGAACAAGGAAACTGCCTTTCACGAAAGAACTCGTTATCGATTCGGACGACTTCGCGGAAGTGCCGCCGTCAAAATTCTTCCGTCTCAAGCCGGGCGGAGAAGTTCGGCTTATGGGCGCTTACATCGTAAAATTCGCCTCTCTTGACAAAAATCCGGACGGAACCGTCGCCGCTGTTCACGTTACCGCGGACCTTGAAGCCGGCAACGGAAATCCTCTTGACGGCAGGAAGATAAAAGGAACGATCCACTGGCTTTCAAAAGAACATTCCAAACCGATCGATCTTATGCTATACGACTATCTTTTCACTATCGAAAACGTTGACGATATCGAGGAAGGAAAAACGTACGGGGATTACCTCAACGTCAACTCGGCGGAAAAGATAACGGGTGCGCTTGTCGAGGCTTCGCTGGCCGACGCGGCTCCCGGAGAACGTTTCCAGTTCGTACGCAACGGATACTACGTCAAGGACACGAAAAATCCCGATACTTTCAACAGGATTGTCGGACTGAAGGGGAAAATATGACGGTTTCTCTTTTCGAGAAAAAGACTTTTTCTCCGGACGAGACCGTACTTTGCGGGAAAAAGCTCGCTGAAATGGTCGATAAGCAAGGGCTTCCGGGATTTATCTGCCTTTCAGGTGACCTAGGGACCGGAAAAACCGAGTTTACCCGCGGCATCGCATCCTGGTTTTCCCCGGCTTCAAAAGTCAGATCGCCTTCTTTCACAATCGTCAACGAATACCGCAGAGGAACACGGCCGGTATTTCATTTCGACGTGTACAGAATCGACGGAGACGACGATCTGGTTTCGTCAGGATTTTTTGATTATCCCGAGGAGGGAGTGTTCGTCGTCGAGTGGGCAGAAAAAATCGCTTCTTCCCTGCCTCCGGACAGAATAGAAGTCACAATCAGCCGCGACGGCAACGAAAACTCACGTCTTATAAAAGCAAATCTGATTACCCGAAAAGCGGGGATATCCGAATGATCATATACGCGTGTGAAAGCAGCGCAAAAACCGCTTCTGTCGCGCTATGCGACGGGGCGAGACTGATTGCGGAATATACTCAGAACGTCGGCAACACCCATACCGAGACTCTTCTTCCGATGACCGAATCGCTGTTTTCCGTCACCGGACTGACTCCCGACGACGTCGACCTGTTCGCCGTATCATCCGGACCCGGATCATTTACAGGCGTCAGAATCGGTGTTTCTCATATCAAGGGGCTTGCCTTCGGCAGAGGGAAACCGTGTGTCGGAGTTTCCTCTCTTGAGGCTCTGGCGGAAAATCTTTCCGGATCCGGCCTTCTCGTCGCGGCGGTGATGGACGCGCGGCGCTCTCAGCTTTACTGCTCGCTTTTTGACTGCTCAGGGCCGGTTCCGCTCAGAATTCTCCCGGACGCCGCAGAAAGCGCCGAGACGTTTGCGGAAAAGGTCAAGTCTTTTGCACCAGGAAGACCGATTGCCCCTGTCGGCGACGGTTCGGCTCTTCTTCTGCCGTATCTGAGCAAAGAATCTTTCGTTTTTCTGCCGGACAGACTTTTATGCCATTCAGCCGCGTCGGTTGCTTCAGCGGCGCTCAGAAAGTACGAATCCGGAGAATACACTGACGATCTGTCTCTGAAACCGGTTTATCTCCGCGTTCCGCAGGCGGAACGGGAACGACTCGAAAGGATTGCTGAAAATGAGAAAAAAAGCTAAAAAGCCAAGAGTTGTAATAGGCGGTGACCACGCTTCCACCGAAGCAAAACCCGCCGTTATCGCTTATCTTCAGTCGGAAGGATACAGCGTAACCGACGTCGGAACAGATAATCCTTCCAGCTGCGACTACCCGGTATTCGCTCACCGCCTTTGCGAGGAGATCAGGGAAGGACGAGCGGAACTAGGCATTCTTATCTGCGGGACCGGTATCGGAATGTCGATTGCCGCTAACAAACACCGCGGTATCCGGGCCGCTCTCTGCTGCGACGCTTTTTCGACCGAAATGTCGCGTTTGCACAACGCAGCCAACGTTGCCTGTTTCGGCGCAAGGGTCCTCGATACCGAAACTATATGCCGCCTTTGCGACCTGTTTCTTTCGACATCGCCTCTTGACGAGGAGAGACATATCAGACGCCGCAACGAACTTGACGAAATCGAAAACGGGACGTTCGACCCCGACGGAAAAAATAATGAGTGACGACGGGGTTTCACGTCGTCTCCGGGACGTTTCGGACGCACTCAGAATCGCCTCCGGAAACCCGAAAAACAGAAGGACGGCTGCGATCATTGCCGCCGCCGGCTCATCGGAACGAATGGGAACGCCGAAGCTGTTCCTTCGGCTTGCCGGCATTCCGGTCATCGTTCATACGTTTCTCGCTTACGAGAAGTCGGCGTATATCGATACGACAGTTTGCGTCACAAGACCGGAGTATACCGACATCATTGAAGAATTCCGGATAAAATTCGGCCTTTCCAAGCTCCAGAAAATAGTAACAGGCTCCGATACACGTCAGAAATCGATCATTTGCGGGATCGAAGCGCTTGAATCCGACGTCCGTTACGTAGCCATAGCCGACGGAGCGCGTCCGCTTACCGAACCCCGCACAATCGACGCCGTCTGCCTTGCCGCATACCGTCACGGCGCCGCCACGGCCGCTTTCCGGGCAAGCGATACGGTTAAGATCACCGACGGCTCGTTTATCGAATCGACTCCGGACAGATCGCTCTGCCGTCTTGCCGCTACCCCGCAGGTCTTTTCGCTCGGTTTATACAGAGCGGCAGCTTATTCGGCTGCGGATGACGGATTTGAAGGAACCGACGACAACCAGCTTGTCGAACGTATCGGGGCGAAAGTCGCCGTTGTCGAGTGTTCCAAAAACAACATCAAAATCACCGAACCGGGCGATATCGAAATCGCCGAGGCAATCCTGTCGGTGAGAAACGGAAAACAAAATGTTCAGGATCGGTCAGGGATATGACGTTCACCGCCTCTGTTCAGGCAGAAATCTGATCATCGGCGGAGTCCTTATAGATTTTCCACTCGGCCTCGACGGCCACAGCGACGCGGACGTCCTGCTTCACGCAATCATTGACGCACTTTTCGGAGCAGCCGGTCTCGGAGATATAGGGACGCACTTCCCGGATAGCGACCCGCGCTGGCTGGGAGCCGACAGTATCGGCCTGCTGCGGGAAGCGGCGGCTGAACTTGACAAGACCGGCTGGAAGATCGTAAACATAGATTCGACGGTTATAGCCCAGAAGCCGCGTTTGTCTCCTTATATAGAAGCGATGCGAGAGAGGATCGCCGGAGCCGCAGGGATCTCTTACGAATGCGTAAGCGTTAAAGCAAAGACCGAGGAAAAGCTCGGATTTACCGGAAGAATGGAAGGGATCGCCTCTCAGGCGGTCTGCCTGATTGAAAAGAAAAAAAACAACGATAATAATACCGGAGCTGACTGACTATGATTCATATTTCTCCGTCCGTCCTTGCCGCGGACTTTTCGGATCTGAAAACAGAAATATCAAACGTCGAGAATGCCGTGGACTGGCTTCATCTTGACGTTATGGACGGCGTATTCGTTCCCAACATTTCTATCGGTCCCGCCGTCGTATCCTGCATCAGAAAAAGAACTTCCCTCTTCTTTGACGTTCACCTTATGATCGTGCACCCCGAAAAATATGCCGACGCTTTCATTGATGCCGGCGCGGACCTTATCGATTTTCACGTGGAAGCATCCGATGATCCGAGAGGACTGCTCGCTCATATCAGGGAACGCGGCCGCAAATGCGCGCTTGCAGTTTCGCCGGATACGCCCGTCGAATGCGTTTTCCCTTATCTTGACGTGCTGGACATGGTTCTTGTAATGACGGTTTATCCGGGATTCGGAGGGCAGAAATTCATGCCCCGCATGCTCCCGAAGATCGCCTGCCTGCGGCGTGAAATCGTACGCAGAGGCCTTTCCGTCGATATAGAGGTCGACGGCGGGATAAGCAAATCCAACGCATCCGACGTCGCACAGTACGGCGCAAACGTTCTCGTGGCCGGATCAAGCGTATTCCGGGCGGCAAGCCCTGCCCTGTCGGCCGGAGAAATCAGAATACTGGCAGAATCATCTTATACTAATGCAGAAGGAATCCAACCGTCATGATGACAAAGGAAATCAAAGAAGTCGCGGCGCGTATCAGGACGTTACGCGAAGTAACGGGCATCTCGGAAGAGGAAGCGGCGGCTTTCACCGAGGTTTCTCTTGAAGAATACCGCGAGCTGGAACTCGGAGAAAGAGATTTTTCATTCACCTTCCTTTACAAAGCCGCGGCCGCTTTCGGAGTCGAGCTGCGCGATATTCTCGAAGGAACAAGCCCGAATCTTTCGCTGTACACCATTACCCGCAAAGGCGAAGGTATGGCGATCGCAAGAAACACCGGTTTTACTTACAACAATCTTGCTCCGTCCTTCAAAAACAAGACGGCTGAGCCGTTCTGGGTCAGCATTCCCGCAGAAAGCGAAAACGAGCAGCCTGTTTTCACAAAACACAACGGCCAGGAAATCGATATCGTAATAAAAGGGAAACTCGAAGTCAGGATCCACAACCGTATTGAGATACTCGGCGAAGGCGATACCATTTATTACAACAGCGGCAATCCGCACGCTCTCCGCGCTGTCGGAGGCAAGAAGTGCGAGATCTACGCCATCGTTATGAAAAACAGCGAGACCGACAGCGATTTCGACGCCGAAGAGGTCAACAAACTCCATGTTTCCGACGATGAAAAGAAAACCAACACCATTGCCGACAGATTCATAAGTCTTTCGTACGACGAATCGGGTATCGTAAACGGAATAACCTTCAAAAACGAGGAATCCTTCAACTTCGCTTACGACGTAGTCGACAGGATCGCCGCGACAAAGCCGGACAAACGCGCTATGGTATGGGTCGGAGCCGATAAAAGGGACCATACTTTTACCTTCGGCGATATGATGAAATATTCGAATATGACGGCTAACTACTTAAAGTCTCTCGGCATCAAAAAGGGAGACACCGTCATGCTCGTCCTTAAAAGGCATTATCAGTTCTGGTTCTGCATGCTGGCCCTGCATAAAATGGGAGCCGTCGTCATTCCCGCCACGAACCAGCTTGTCCTTCACGATTTCGAATACCGTTACGAAAAAGCCGGAGTAAAAGCGATAATCTGCACCGCGGACGGTGAAACGGTAGTTCACGCAGAAAACGCCGCTAAAGCGTATCCCGATATGATAAAGGTCATAGTCGGCGGCAAACGCGACGGCTGGCTTGACTTCAACAGCGAAATGCCTCTCTGCTCCGACAAATTCCCGCGCACGTCCGATACTCCCTGCGGAAGCGACCCGATGCTTATGCTTTTCACCTCGGGTACCTCCGGATATCCGAGGATAGCCGAGCACAATTACAAATACGCGCTCGGTCACTACATAACGGCGAAATGCTGGCATACCGCCCGTACCGACGGGCTGCACTTCACCGTCTCTGACACCGGATGGGGCAAAGCGCTCTGGGGAAAGTTTTACGGCCAGTGGCTTTGCGAAGCGCCCGTGTTCACTTATGATTTCGACCGCTTCAATTCTGCGGACATGCTTCCTCTTTTCGCAAAGTACAATATCACCACCTTCTGCGCGCCGCCGACCATATACAGGTATCTCATCCGGGAGGATCTTTCAAAATACGATCTTTCGTCAATAAAATACGCCACGACAGCCGGAGAAGCACTGAACCCGGAGGTTTCGCACCTGTTTTACGCCGCAACCGGACTTCGCATAATGGAGGCATTCGGGCAGACCGAAACTACGCTTGTCATTGGAAACTTCCTCGGTATGACACCGAAGATCGGCTCCATGGGCAAGCCCTCGCCCCTTTACAGCGTCGCGCTGCTTGATCAGAACGGAGAAAAATGTAGCACCGGCGAAACCGGAGAAATCTGCATAGATCTTCACGGCGGTAAACCCTGCGGCCTGTTTATGGGATATTATAACGACAAAGAAGCGACCGACGAAGCGGTCAGGAACGGATACTATCACACCGGGGACACCGCGACGATGGACGAGGACGGGTACTTCTTCTACGTCGGCCGTATCGACGACGTCATCAAGTCCTCCGGCTACAGGATCGGTCCTTTCGAGATCGAAAGCGTGATAATGGAGCTTCCTTACGTTTTGGAATGCGCCATTACGGCTGTCCCCGATCCGATACGCGGACAGATAGTCAAAGCAACGATTGTGCTCACTAAGGACAAGTCGCCTTCGGAAGAACTTAAAAAAGAAGTCCAGACCTACGTTAAAACTCACACGGCGCCCTATAAATATCCGCGAGTCGTTGATTTCGTAACAGAACTGCCGAAAACGATAAGCGGCAAAGTAAGGCGTTTCGTAATAAGAAATAAGGACATGGAAGGAAAATGAAAAAAACATTCTTCTCCGCTCTTTCGATCCTGCTGATCATTTCCGTGCTTTTTTCTCTCGTATCCTGCGGCGGAGGACCGGATAACGAAACCGAAAGCGGCGAGCAGACCGAAATTACAGAACCCGCCACTTCCTCCGCAGAACTTGCCGTGCCCGAACCGAACGCAGAAGTCGATATAAGAATCGGCGGGAAAAACGATTCGAAATACAAACTTGTAAGGCCGGATACCGACGTCCGCGAAAGGACGAAGATAATGACCGAACTAAACGGTTACATCAAGGATCTTTGCGGATTCCAGCTGACTCCGGCAACAGACTGGGTTAAAAATGAAAGCGACGCGCCGGAATTTGAGATACTGCTCGGCAACACGGTGCGACCCGAGACCCGTGACGCGATGTCTCGCATCGGGCTGGGAGGTTATTCGGTCACCGCGTACAAAGACAAGATAGTGATCGCCGCACACACGAGAGAAAAACTTCTGGAAGCGGTGGAATACTTCAAATCAGGTCTGACAGTCGTCGAAGAAAACGGTGAAAACGTTCTGTACTACAGGGCAAAAAACAAGGTAGCAGACGCAGATATCGAAAACTTTTTCGGAAAAGACAACCCCCTATCCTCATATTCGATCGTATGCGACAAATCCGACAGCGTCGTTGCCGCGGCCTGTTCCGGACTTGCCAGAGAGTTTTCAAGGATCTTCAAAGTCGATCTGAAAATATGCGGTGACGATGAACCTGTCGGGGTCAACGAGATAATAGTCGGCAACTGTTCGAGAAGGATCGCCTCGGAATCGCTTGCCGGCGCAGAAGAGCTTCAGTGCGTCATACGGACCTCCGGCAATTCGATTTTCATCGGCGGAAAACTGTCCCAGACGACCCAGATTGCCGTTAAGCGCTTTACTTCCGCTTATATTAACAACCTATACACGAATACGATTATTATGGAGAAAAATCTTATGGAAGAATTCCTTGCGTACGATTATCAGGATTCGAACGCTCTTGCTGAAGATGCGGAGATCAGAGTGATGTCGTTCAACCTTCTGACCGAACTGTGGGACGCGAAGGTACCTGTGGAAGGCCGCGACGTGATAGTCAACGACATCATCAATCATTATTCACCTGACGTTGTGGGACTGCAGGAAGTTTCGGACAAGTGGCACGCGCGTCTGAATGTTTTGTTTGCCGGCAAGTACGTGATCACCGATAAAACCAACGGAAACGGCAGGACCAATTTTTCGACCCTCGCCTATAACGTTGAAAAGGTCGAACTACTCGAACACGGCGTCACCGTTTTTTCATCCGGCAACGACACGCGGCTGCGACTCGCCACCTGGGGACTCTTCCGCCAGAAAGATACCGGAAAAAAATACGTGGTGATGTCCACTCACTGGGATCTGGGAAAAAACGCGGAGTATCAGCTTGTCCATTCCCGCGAGATGGGAAAATTAGCCAACCATCTTAAAGAACAGTACTCAGTTCCCGTGATAACAACCGGGGACTACAACAGCAACGAAGAATCCGAGCCTTATCTCAATTACGTGAAGATCACCGGTTTCAGGGACGCGAAATTCAACTGCGCCGTGCTTCACAGAGAATGCAAAACCTCTCATTCCCTGGGTACGCTTCCCCAGATGGGCAGCGGACTGCTTTCCATCGATCATATCTTCGGATCAGAAGAAGTCGAATTCAGATTGTTCAACGTTCTTGTGGACGATTTCGTCTGCAGCGCCTCGGATCACAACCCGATTTACGCCGATATCAAATTGAATTAACTGTCAAGGAGAAGAAAAATGCTTCGTCATATCAAAGTTTCGTCAAAAAAAGAAATGGGCGTAACCGCCGCCGGCTTCTACAAAAGGCAGCTTGAAGCAAAGCCGGATTCACTGTTTGCTTTTGCAACCGGTTCCACTCCCCTGCCGCTTTACGACGAACTTGCCGCGATGTACGCCGCCGGTAAGATCGACTTTTCAAAGGTAAAGACGGTCAACCTCGATGAATACGTCGGACTCCCAGTGACAGATGAAAACAGCTACCGTTACTTTATGGACAAAAACCTGTTTTCGAGAGTGAACATCCGCCGCGAAAACACATTCCTGCCTGACGGAACGGCTTCCGATCCCGGTAAAGCCTGCGCTCTGTACTCGGCGAAGCTTGAAAAGCTCGGGCGCCGCGACATTCAGCTTCTCGGCATAGGTAACAACGGACACATCGGATTCAACGAACCGGCGGACGCTCTTTCGGCACACTGCTTTGCTGTCACACTGACGGAATCCACAATAAAGGCTAACTCCAGGTTTTTCGCGTCTGAGGACGACGTACCGAAACAGGCGATGACTATGGGAATGGCGGAGATCTTCGACTCCGAACTCATCCTTCTTCTCTGCTCCGGAACGGCAAAGCACGACGTTCTCAACCAGGCAATCTACGGACCGATCACAACGAAGAACCCGGCAAGTCTGATTCAGCTGCACCCGAACGTCGTTGTAATCGACGCCACAGGAAACGATAACTGACTTGATAAAGGGGCTGTTTAAAAAGTCTGACTTTTTAACAGCCCCGCAAATTCGGCGGACGGGATTCCGCCGAATTTGCGCGAGAATTTCGGTTTTTGCAGCTTTTCAGTTAGATTTCTGCTGAAAAACGTGCAAAAACGTCGCGGTCT
>JAEEGL011400094.1_pt1 | contig 31940 bp, 26 predicted proteins | sample 9134231 | NCBI WGS metagenome assembly JAEEGL01 (sample SAMN16246548, study PRJNA631951) | gut metagenome | biome: gut microbiome; feature: rumen; material: fiber-attached | host: Bos | place: Iran: Karaj | collected 2018-10 | reverse complement strand
TGGCCAAGATTCCGTCACGGGGCGACACCACCGCCACGACGATCCCGTCGGACGGGCCTGTGACGGAGGAGGAGCTAAAGAAACTGGAGGAAACAAGCGAACCCGAAGAGACGCTCGAATCTCCCGAACCGGTTGAAAAGCCACAGCCGGACGAAGCACAGCAGCCGGCTTTGCCGGACAGCCTCCGGCGTTCGCTCCCGGATTCGCTGGGGAACTCCCGCAAACTAAAAGATAGCCTGCAGACAACGAAGCCTCTCTCACCGGAGGATTCGCTCCGGGCGGCAGAACGGGCCCGGGAATTGGCTGAAAAGGCCGCCAAGGAGGCCGAAAAAGCAGCCCAAAAGGTAGCCCGCGACTCCATACATCAAGCCAAACTAGCCAAGAAAGAGGCACGCTGGGCAGCGCTGGATGCACGTGACGCCGTCAAGGATTCGATCAAAACCGCCAAAAAACAAGTCCAGTACCGGGAAAGCGTCTTGAAGAAACTGGAGATCCGAGATAAGGAACAAGCCCGGGAGCAAGCACGGCTGGAGAAGTATATCCGCCATTACGAAAAGATCAAGGCGCGGCGGGATGAGCGCCTGGCCAAACATCCCGAACGGGCGCTCCGCAAGCTGAAGGCCGAGCAAAAGAAGGCTGAAAAGGCTGAGAAAGCTGCCCTCAAGAAGGCCGACCAGGAGCAGAAAGCAGCTGAAAAGAAAGCGGCCAAGGAGCAAGAGGCCGCCGAGAAAAAAACCGGACAAGCGGAGAAAAACGCCGCCAAAAAGGCTGATAAGCCCAAGAAGAAAAAATAGCCGTGGCAGTTTCGACGCCACGGCTTTTCATTTAAAAATACCAAGGACTGTCCAGCAAGGGGACGGCAAAGTACTGCGGTTGCCATGTCCCGTCATCCTGGATCTCATCCCGGTGCAAGGCCGTGCGAGCCGAGCGGACAAGTGACAGGCGGCTGGGATTGGTGAGTGCCCCGTTGGGCTCTACGACACGGACGGCAAAGAGCGGTATCTTATTGCCATAATAATTCGGTGCCCGACTGTCCAAGGAGCAGATCCGCACGACATGCGAAGCATGGATGAACTCCTTGCCGCCCAGACTGATCCCGACATGGGCGACCCGTTCCGGTGTATCCGCCGTAGCCGGGGTTCCAAAGAAAATCAAATCCCCTACTTTCAACTTGTTGAGCGACACTTCAATGCCGCACTTTGCCTGCTGGGAGGCGTTGCGAGGCAGCAAGATTCCGTTTAGGAAATAGGTCATCCACACCAGCCCGCTGCAATCCAAGCCCTTGGAAGAAACGCCGCCCCACATGTAGGGGATGCCTTCGAAGCTGCGGGCCGTTTTCTCCAGATTGGTCGGACGAGGAGAACGTTTCTCTGCCCAAGTATGGAAGGGCTCCAAATCCCTTTGCCGGACATAACCGGCGCGGCCGTCGGGCAGCAAAACCCGGCAATAGCCGGTGCTGCGTTCCGCCCTTCCCTTTTCGTTATACAAGATGCGCACGAGGTCTCCCACAACCAGCTCGCTGAGGATCTCGCTCCGGCTGGACGGGCGCGAATACACTTGCGAAAGCGCGGATGTACAGATGTATTTCTGGTCCTGGAAATAGGCTTCCACGTGTCGGGCATCCATCTCTGCAAGGCTGAGGTCCGTCACCCAAGCCACGTAGGGAGGATCGTGCTGGACAACCTGCCGCCAGTAACCCTGGTCGGCGATAATCTCCACCACGGTGCCCATCAAAGCCTGCGTCTCCAGGGGAGACTCATAATCCGGTTTCTGATGGAGAAAGGCGACAGAAAGGTTGACGACGCCCCACCTTCCCTGGCCAGAAGCGAAGGTCGCACAGGTTGCAAGCGCTAGCAAGAGGATCCACTTTTTCATTTCTTAATGCTTTACGAAGGCAAAAATAACAAAAAAACATATCTTTGTGAAGCCATGGCAAAACTGGAAAAAACCAACGCAGCCCGTTTACTGGACAAGGCTGGCATCCCCTATGAACTGATCCCCTACGAGGTCGATGAGAACGATCTTGCAGCCACCCATATTGCTGCACAACTGGGAGAGGACATCTCCTGCGTTTTCAAGACCCTCGTCTTGAAGGGAGACCGGACCGGCTACTTCGTCTGTGTCATCCCCGGGGACCGGGAAGTGGACTTGAAAGCCGCCGCCAAGGTATCCGGCAACAAAAGCTGCGACCTCATCCCGATGAAGGAACTCCTCCCGCGGACCGGCTACATCCGGGGCGGCTGCAGTCCCGTCGGCATGAAGAAGCCTTTCCCGACCTGGTTCCACGCGTCGGCAGAGGCCCGGGACTACATCTATGTAAGCGCCGGTGTGCGCGGACTCCAGTTCAAGATCGCCCCCCGGGCGCTGGCCAGTTATGTCGGAGCCCAATTTGCAGAAATCATCAAAGTCTGAATCAGATATGGAAAACATTCTTGACCGCTTCCTACGATACGTCTCGATCGATACGCAGTCCTGTGAGACTTCCGAGAGCCAACCCAGCACCGCCAAGCAGCTGAATCTGCTGCGCCTCCTGAAAGAGGAACTGGTCGCGCTCGGCGTTGACGCGACCCTTGACGAATTCGGCTATGTCATGGGGACTCTCCCCTCCAGCGAAGGTGTGAGTGCCCCGAAGATCGGGTTCATCGCCCACGTCGATACCGCTCCAGACGCTTCCGGCGCGGACATCAAGCCGCAAATTATCCGGGACTATGACGGGAGCGACATTCCCCTGGTCGGCGTCCCGGGGCTCTATCTGAAACCTTCGGAGTTCCCGGAACTGCTGGATTACAAGGGGCAGACCCTGATCACAACAGATGGCACAACCCTGCTCGGAGCCGACGACAAAGCCGGCGTCGCCGAAATCATGGCCGCCGTGGAATACCTGGTCGAGCATCCGGAGATCCCGCATGGAGAGATCAAGATCGGATTCACCCCTGACGAAGAGATCGGACGGGGCGTCGTCAAGTTTGACGTGGCCCGGTTCGGGGCGGATTATGCCTATACGATGGATGGTGGCGCGATCGGCGAGTTGGAGTTTGAAAACTTCAATGCCGCAGCAGCGACGATCCGGATCCAAGGCCGCAACGTCCACCCCGGCTATGCCAAGGGAAAGATGAAAAACGCCATCCGGATCGGCATGGAGCTGGACAGTCTCCTGCCTGTGGACCAGAAACCCGAATACACCGAAGGATATGAGGGGTTCTTCCACCTGATCGGGTTCAATGGAACGGTCGAGGAGGCGAGCTTCACCTACATCATCCGCGACCACGACTTGGACTTGTATGAAAAGAAAAAGGTCCAGATCCGCCGCTGTGCCGATTTCATCAACGAGAAATACGGGGAAGGTACGGCGAGCGTCGAAGTCCGTCACCAATACTACAACATGCGCAAGCAGGTAGAGCCGCACTACCACATCATCCAGAAAGCCATCCGGGCGATGGAGATGGAAGGGATACAGCCGAAGGTGCAGCCCATCCGGGGTGGAACCGACGGAGCCAACCTATCGTTCATGGGTCTGCCTTGTCCGAACCTCTTCGCTGGCGGACTTAACTTCCACGGCAAGATGGAGTTTGTCCCCCTCGAAAGCATGGAGGCTGCCAGCCGCGTCATCCTCAACCTCGTCCGGCTCTTTGCGGAATAAAAAGGTCGGCTTCTAATAGGTGTGGACGCTGATGCCGCGGGCAGACGGAAGATAATTGACCCCGTACCAGCACATCTGAAGCAGGAGGAAGCAAAGGATCAAGACAACGAACGCGATGCGCACATTGCGACGGCTGACCTGGTCGAAGGACAGGTCGGCCTGCTTGTCTACAGGTGCTGTGGAAGCCTTTCCGCCAGGAGTCCAGATGACGCCGGCCGGCCCACGCCGCAGATGCAGGTAGCCCAGATAGCCCAGCCAAGTGGCGAATGCCCAGGTCTCTTTCGGATCCCAAGACCACCAGTCCCCCCAAGCCTCTTTGGCCCACAAGGCACCCATCACCATTCCGAAAGTCAGGAAGGACCAGCCGACCCGCACCAGCACATCGCACCGCCGTATCTCTTCCAAGGAAGGCTCACAGCGCGATTTTCCGGCCAGACGGGAAGTCCGGATCCACAGCCAGATCGCATAGAGCGTTACTGCGCCGAGCAGGGCATACGCAAACATATATACGATCACATGAGGTACAAACCAGGGACTCTGCAACGCCGGCATCAACGGCCGGCTATGGATCTCCGGCTTGAACTGGTTGATACACAGGAAAACGACGGACATCAGGGTGCTGAAGGACAGGACCCATTTGTATCGCCAGCTCAGGAAAATGACGATCCCGATGGCCGACAGGAAGAACGAGTACCAAAGCCGGGTCTCCCCCATCGTACGCATCGGCGGTCGCTTCAGGCTGATCCACATCCCGACGATGAAGACCAGCAGGACAGCCGTACCCAGCAGGGAAAGCGTCACCGCCGGCCAGGTTTTCTTGGAAACGAAAGCCAGCACGGCGCCGAGCACCCAGCATAGGGCCGCCGCAATGGCAAAACCGGTAAACAGCTCCCAACTCATTGCTTTTCCTCCTTCTTTTTCCGGGATCCCCCGGCTGTGAAAAACATCAGGACACCTGCACCGAGGAGCAGCCACAAGCCCGCCGCAATCAGCGGATACCAGCCATCCTTGACGCAAAGCAGGCCACTCTGGTTGCTCCAGCGCCCCCGGGTCATATCATAGTCATACTGGTAGATCGTCCACGGGCCCAGACGGGCCGGATGATTGACAGCGATCTCCACACGCTGCTCACCCTTCTTCTCCGAACGTAACTGTACATCAGACACATAACGCTTGGGCATCCGGCGAGGCATCTTGACCATCACGCCTCCGCCCAGGTCCAGCACAGCCTCGTCAAACAGGAAACTGCCGCAACTTACCCAGCCTTCGACACAGTCTTCGCCACGTATCGCGCGGACCTGGGCCGCCGGGCAGGCACCGACATGTTTCAGTTCCCGATAGACTGTGTCCCCCGGCATTCGGGTGGCCATATCATAGAACGCCAGGACTTCCAAGGTCCATTCCCCGATCGATGCCGGCTCTCCCACTGTCTCCGCGGAAACGGAACCGGGAGCAAAACGCCCGGTCTCCGGGTCGGTCAGCCGGAGCGAGGCCGGGTATTCCTCGATCGTAAAGTCCCGCAATGTCAGCATGAACGGCAACTCAACGGGCTGGTCCGCATCATCGACGCCGCTGGAGACTGGGACATCCCGCTCGGCAGTCACATAGACTTCCTGCTTGTCTCCGTTGCCGAAAAAGCCACCCAGCAGCACCAGGAATACGGCCAGGTGCGACAGGGTCGAAACCAGGCGGCGCGATTTCAACTGGCGGAATCCGGCCACCACTGAGAGCCCGATGCCCGTCATCATCCAGAGCATCAAAAAATTGAATGCCCAGCAGTGCCGCATATCCGTCCAACCCAATACGGAAGCAGGCCCGCTCGCCGTCTCACTCTGCGGGATCAGGCCGAAAAGGACGGACAAGACGACCACCGAAGCGATCGAAGCAAAACTGGCGTAGGGATCAGACAAACGCCGCAGCCGCGGATACTTGCCGGATAAGGAGTCGATCAGGACCAGGGCATAGACATAGACCAGTGCCGAGACGACACTCCATGGATAATGCAGAAGATGCTTGGGTATCGGACCGAACACCAGTTGGATCAGGGTACCCAACAGGAAGAGCAGGACGCAGCACCGGAAGGCGCGCCTGTATCCCCAGCGAATCATTTTCATGGTTTTGAGAAAGCGGTCAGGCCTCGGCCCACTGCTGTCGCAGCAGCTCTACCGCCGCGGGAACGAGGACCTCCCGGTCGCCGCCGCAGCCGCATTCGAAACTGACGTAAAATTTGTATTTCAATTCTTTAAGAGCCTTGAAGCCCTCGACATAACGGTCACATTCCGGGCACTCGCCGGGCATCTTGCGATTGCCCTTGGAGGCCATGTGGACATGGCGCAGGAACTCCCAGCGTGCCGCGTGGAAAGCGGCATAGTCGGAGGTCTCCTCTTGCATGTGCCAGAAGTCACCCATGCACTTGACACCATTGCTCCGGGCATCGCGGCAGATCGCCGCAGCATCGGCTACCAGACGCAGGTAGAACGCTTCTTTTCGGTTGAGCGGTTCCAGGATGACAGTAGTACCGCACTTGACGGCATATTCGCCGAGTTCATGCAACTGTTCGCAAAGATAGTCGCGGGTCTCCTGGGTATGGGGCTTGCAAGGTTTCTGGCCATTGAAAGCCGGCACCATGATGACGCCTGTCGAGCCAAGTTTGCCGGCCGCCTCGACGATCTCACGCATCGATGTGTCAAACTCCGCCTTCACGGCCGGATCCTCGGCCAGAATGAAGCCGCGGAAGCCCGCGCAGATTGCTGACAACTTGATGTTGCGCCCCCGCAGATTCTGGTCGATCTCATTGAAATGCTCCAGCAGATACTGCCCTCCGGGCTCATAGCCTTCGATCCCGAGCTTCTCCATGTAGTCCAATTTCTCGACGAGGCTCTCACCCGGGGCGATCCCGTGCTGGAAAGACAGGTGAAGCGGGACAGACTCCTTCTTGGGAGCACATCCGGCGACCAGGCTCAAGGGAGCGGAGGCTGCTGCCAGCGCTCCGGCTCCCATCAGAGAGGTCTTGAAAAAATCTCTTCTATCCATAGGCTAGCCCTTTTTCTCTTGCGGCTTGCCCGGGACCGGAATGTCGCGGGTCATGTCCATGGGACCCATCTCTAGTTTCGCCGGCATGTAGTCGAGCGGAGAAGCGCTGATGTCTTCCCATTTGACAGTCTCACCGGTGTAAGCGGCTTCGCGGCCCATGACACCGGCCAGGCAGGATATCGCGCATTCTTCGGCTTCGACATGCATCTCACCCTTGCGGATGTGGTTGACCCAATCAACATGCTCCAGGACATAAGGATTGTTCTGGGCGTGTTCGGCCTTTTCGGCCTCCGTATCATAAGCCCAGAGGACATTACCCTGATAGTCGTAGATCTCGTTCTTGTCACTGCGCCAGTAGCCCTTGGTGCCATGCACTTCCTCCCGGACAACGGTGGTGCAACCGTCGATCTGGCGGCACATGCTGTGGCAATGTACGCCGTTGCCGAACTGGAAATCAACGCTGAACTGGTCATACTGGTCACCGGTGATGCGGCGCATACGCGAACCAACTGCATGGGCACGGGTCGGCTTGAGGCCGGACATCCACAGGAAGACATCGATGTTGTGGACATGCTGCTCGACAATGTGGTCACCGGAGAGCCACTTCCAGTTGACCCAGTCGCGGATCATCCATTCCATGTCGCTCCAGCCCTTCTGGCGCTCGCGATACCAGAGCATACCCTGGTTCCAATAGACATTACCGCTGGTGATCGGACCAATCAAGCCTTCGGAGATCTTCTTGTAGGCTTCCACGTAGCAACGCTGGTGGTGACGCTGGGTGCCGGTGACGACGCACAGGCCCTTGGCCTCCGCCTGTTTGGAAGCGGCCACGCAGGTGCGATAGCCCTTGGGATCCACGCAGATCGGTTTCTCGAGGAAGGAATGAACGCCCTTCTCGACGGCATATTTGAACTGATCGGGACGGAAGACCGGGGGTGTGGTGAGAATCACCATGTCCACCATGTCGATGACCTTCTTGTAAGCGTCAAAACCCACGTAGCAGTTCTCAGCCGGCACGGCCTGGCCGCGCTCGGTCAGCGTCTTGTTGACTGCATCGATCCGATCCTGGAAGACGTCTCCCAAGGCAACAACCTTGATCCCGTCAGCGGCATCCAACAAATTCTGGATAGCACCGTTGCCACGACCGCCACAACCGACGAGGCCGACTTTCAGTTCCCGGCCCTCGATGGCCTTGTCCGGTAGTTCAGGCACATAGTACGAGCCCGGCTCGCGAAGCGGAGTGATTTTTTCTTTTTTGTTGCAGGAGGCAAGCCCCATGACGCCAGCCGCGCCGAGGACTGCGGAATAAGAGAGAAACTCTCTTCTACCCATTTTGTTGTCGCTCATATTACTTCAGTATTAGTTATTTTATCATTTATTTCAACTCATCCGGCAGCTCACAGACCACCCGAAAACCGATACCCTTGATGTCGGAATACCACCATATGCTCTTGGGATTCTGCGGATCCGTCCGCAGCCAAGCGTCATGCTCGGTGTGGCGGCGGGAGGCGCTCCGCACATCCGCCGCATCATCGGCGTACATGCCGCCGCGGACTACATGCTCCTCACCGGTTTCAGGTCCCTTGGGATCCACCGCCCCATCCTCCAGCCGCGCATAGGCATCGGGCGCATACCAGTCAGCGCAATACTCCAGGACGTTTCCATTCATGTTCTTGAGGCCGAAGGGATTGGTGCGGACCTGGGAAGGTTCGGCAGTACGGCCGCGGCTGTTGGCAGCATAGATGATATGGCTCGCGATGACAGCCGTATCCGCCTTGGAGAAATGCCGGAAGAACCCGCGGTCAGAGAACTTCTTGGGACTGCCTTCAAAGAAATAGGGCGTCTCGGTGCCTCCGCGGGCTGCATACTCCCACTCGGCCTCCGTCGGGAGGCGGTAATGCTTGCCGGTCTTGAGCGAAAGCCACTCGCAGAAAACCGTTGCCGCGTAATGGGTCATCGTCAAGGCAGGACGCTCGCCCATACCCCAGCCCTGGTCGGGATTGCCGAAGGGCGGCGTCGGACCGGAAATGGCATCCAGCTGATGCAGCGCATTGCGCTCGTACACGGTCTCGGGAGCAGTCCGGCCTTCAGACATCGTCTCGCCGTAGAACGCCCAATACTGATCCCAGGTAACTTCCACCTCACCCATGAAGAAAGAAGATACCGTCACGCTGCGTTGCGGAGACTCATCCTCGCCGCGGAAGGCTTCCCCGGAGGGGCTTCCCAAACGGAAACTGCCGCCAGGCACGGCGATCATGCGCAACGAAACGGGAGTGCCAGGGATCGTCTCGACATAATTCTCGAAGGCAGTCAGAAGGCAAGGCTCCGTATAGATCTGCTCGTTGGCTGCAACTTTGACTGGAACGCCGGTCATCTTCTTATGCTGGTAGTTGGGATTGTAGTGGCCGACATCCAGATGGCAGCTGATGCACTGCAGACCCAGCTCTTTTTCATGCTCCTGATAATACAAGTGCGCGATCACGCCATCGTCGGAGATCCCGGAGGGGAAGAGGTTGACATGGCACTCCTTGCAGGAAGCATTGTAAACGATCTTCACGGCATGGTCGAGCTCTTTCTTGCTCTCGAAATCCAGCGTTTCCTTGTCTTTGGTGAGATAGGCCCAGACGTCCTTCATGCCCGTTTTGGCCTTGGCGGCATAGTAGCCTTTCGTCCCCTTGGGCGGGAGATGGCAGGCGGCACAGTCAGTCTTGGTACCGCTGCCGTTGTTATAGTGGACCGACATCTTCCAGGCGGCATCCGCATCGGGATGGACATGACAGGACATGCAATACTCGTTGGTGGAGGTCTTCTCCATCGCAGCGTTGAAGAGGATCATCAAAATGACCCCCAACAGCAGTCCGGCCAGCAGCACCAGGAAATATCGGTTCTTTTTAGACATCAGCAATCACATGCGCATAATCATACAAATTTATGGCTTTTTTTCGTCACATCCAATTCTCGTCAAGCGGATTAATAAACGACCTTGACCCAAGGCATATTCTCATCCATAAACTCCTTGAGTGTCAACGGGATATCGCAGCAAAGCCGGTCCGCTCCGAGGTATATGCCCAGGATGAAATCTTCCACGCTTTTGTTCGGCCAGAGACTGACTGCAATGCCCTCCTTATGAGCCTTGTCCACCGCCGCCTTGGAGCTGCCGTCCCGCGTGCAACCCAAGGCATGGATACCGACAGTTTTGGCCAAGGCGATCGTCTCATCGTTGAGCGGTTTGCCGACGATCAGCAAGAGTTCCGCGTCCGGATGATGCTCTTGGAGATAGCGGAGTCCCCGATAATCTGAGGAAGTGAAAACCAGTTGGGAATCCTTCGTACGGATCGCCTTTACCGCCTTGTACACTTTTTCGACATACTCTTCCAGGCGTTCCTGGGGATAGAGTTCGACCGGATTGGTCTTGAACTCAAACTCGACATACAGATGGTCCTTTCCGTCAAGGAAATGACAAAAATCGTCGAACGACATGATTTTGTGCCCCTGCTTGGTCCGGAGCTGTTCAATTTCTGCCGCAGTCTTTTCTTCAAAAATACCAGAACCATTGGTCGTTCGTTCCAAAGTATGGTCATGGGTCAGGTACAAGACCCCATCTCGGGTCATCCGGATGTCGGTCTCAAAGCCCGTATAGCCGGCATCCCAACTCTGCTGGAAGGCGATGGCAGTGTTTTCATCCCGCTCAAGACGACCGCCCCGGTGGGAAAACGCCCGGACGGTCTGCGTCTGGGCAAAAACTTCTGCGACGAGGCAGAGAGCAAACAGGAAAACAAGAACTTTTTTCATGGGATTGTGTCTGTTCTTTTCTGGTTTTGTGGGGCATAAGTTACTAAAAGTATTGGAAATATCTGTATATTAGCATTTGAATTTGACAGAATCTACTTGACGTCCAAGATAAGCCATACTTTTCCTGACGGGTCGAAATGGGGGCCGGCCGTGTTCTTTGCGGCTGCCTTCGTTTTGTTGTGGATCTTTCTGGAACGGACGCAACTCTACACCTTCCATTACCGCGAGCAGCAGCAGGTCTTTCTGCTGGATTGGCCGTATGTACTGGGCTTGCTGAAACATCCCAGCGGGTTTTCCTTGGCCGTATCTCAGTTCCTTGTCCAGTTCTTCCAGGCTCCCTTGGCCGGATCCGGAGTGACAGCCCTGCTCGGGATCCTGGCGGGCGCAGGCTTGTGGGGGATTTGTCGCCGGATCAAAGACTGTGTATGGCTGCTTCCGCTCTGCCTGGTGCCTTGCTTGTTTCTTTTAGCAGTCCTGGCGGATACGTATTTATCCTATCAGGTGCTGGTAGCCTTTGTCTTGGCGGTCTCGCTGGTCTGGTTGTATGCCGCCATTTGCTCTTCCCTCCGGATCGGAACCCGGGTATGTATCGGGGCTGTTTTCACGCTCCTATCCTTTGCTCTCTGCGGGCCGTTCCTGATGACAGTCGTAGCCCCAGGCATCTTCCTCTACGATCTTTTTACGCATCGAGAGCAAGCCTTGTGGCAAGGCATCCAGCCTCTGCTGGCCTTCGGGATCGGCGTGGCCGGCGTCTTGTGCGGAGTAACGAAGGACCTGCCGGATGCCTTCTTGTGCAATCAGTTTTACGAAGCCCTGCTGGAAGTCCCTTTCCGCATCAATGGATGTTGGATCGCCTTCCTGGCCTGCCTGATCATTTTTTTCCTTTGCTCTTTCGCCCGGAGAATCCCGGTGCTGGCTGGTCTGCTGCTGGCGCTCTTGTTGCTTGTCCTGTCTGCTTTTCTATACAAGGCAGGGGTCCGCAAAGTCCTGGATCCGCGGGTGTATGCGTCAGAGCGCATGTATGATTTCACGGCTGCCGAGCAGTGGGATGCCATCCTGAAAGACCCAGCGGCGCATTACAATAACTTCCTCATCACCAACATGGTGAACCTGGCTCTTTCGCAGAAAGGAACACTGCTGGAAGACTTGTTTACCTATCCACAGAATGGTCCGCGATCCTTGCTTTTCGCCGATGAGGAGAATCTGCAAGTGGTGCCCCTCCTGCAGGTCATCAGCCTGATCCATTACCATTTCGGAAATGTGGCCTGCGCCCAGAACCTGGGCTTCGATGTCTTTGTGGGACAGCGTTACGGCAATCCGACGATGCTGAAGATGCTGGTGAAAACCAATCTCGTCAACGGGGCATACGACGTGGCTGAAAAGTACATCGCCCGGCTGGAAAAGACCTGGCGTTATGCGGATTGGGCAAGAGAGATGCGGAAGTTCCTGGGCAACGACGCCGCGATTGAGAGCGATCCGGAACTTGGGATCAAGCGCAAAGATCTTCCCTTGAAGAATTCGTTTCTTTTCACACACGGCCTGTACAAGGAGATGCAGGACATCCTGGAAGCCAATCCCGCCGACCGGGTGGCTCGGGACTATCAACTGGCGCTGCTGCTGTTGATGAAGAATGTATCTGGAATCCGATCCTTCGTAGAGACTCACTATGGGACCCCGATTCTTCCGGAGTTGCCTTCGCTGGTCCAGCAGGCTCTCATTGTCGCTTCGGAAGAAGATCCGGATCACTGCCGCGCGCTCGGTGTCGGACAGGAGACGCTGGATCGGTTTGCCCGGTTCCGGGAACGCTATTCGGCTGCTGTGCGTAGCGGAGAGAACCCGGCCAATACGCTTCGGCGGGAGTTCGGGTCCTCCTTCTGGTTTTATTATCTGTTCAAGGAGTTCACGGCATGAAAGCGAGATGGTTCTTGATTCCGGTGGTCTTGCTGGCCATCGCTTGTGCGTCCCGGGAGTTGCCTGAGGACAGCCTTGCGCAGGAGGCAGACATCTTCCCTGATTATAAGGAAGTTACAGTTCCGCCAAACATCGCCCCCCTGAATTTTTCTGTCGCAGGAGAAGGGCCCTGGCGACTGGTTCTGGAAGGGAACGGAGCCTCGTTCGGGGTTAAGGCCCGCCGGGGCCTGTTCCGCATCTCCGCCCGGAAATGGCGTTCTCTCTTATCCGCATCCCGGGGGGAGGCTTTGCGCCTGACGCTGTGCCGACAGGAAAACGGGAAATGGATGGCCCTGACTCCGTTCCATGTTTTCGTTTCACCCGATCCGGTCGATTCACACATCGCCTATCGTCTCATCGCACCGGGTTATGGCCTGTGGAACGAAATGGGCATTTACCAAAGGGACTTGGAATCCTTTCGGCAGACCCCTGTCTATGAGAATCGTCTGACCTCTTACAACTGCGTGAACTGCCATTCTTTCCAGATGCAGAATCCCGACCGGATGGTTTTCCACATGCGGGCGAATAATGGCGGAACGGTGCTTTGTGACGGGGACCATTACGAGAAACTCAACACGAAGACGCCCGAAACTATTTCGGCACTGGTGTATCCCTCCTGGCATCCGCAGGAAGATTTCATCGCCTTTTCCGTCAACAAGACTTTGCAGTCTTTCCATTCTCATCACGCCAACCGGATCGAAGTGTACGACGGTGCATCCGATGTCGTGGTGTATGATATCCGGAACCATGCCGTTCTTTCCGACCCGCTCCTGATGAGCGAGAATGCATTCGAGACCTTCCCGGCTTTTTCGCCGGATGGGAGGAGTTTATATTTTTGCTCCGCTCCCGCCGTGGATCCGATGCCCGAAAGGTATCAGGACGTACATTACAATCTCTGCCGGATCGGATTTGACCCGGAAACCCAGTCGTTTACAGGGCCCGTGGACACGCTCTTCCATGCAGCGGACAGTTCCAGTGCGTCATTCCCCCGGGTCTCCCCCGACGGACGGCACCTGGTCTTTACGAAACATGCCTTCGGCAATTTTTCGATCTGGCACCGCGACGCCGACCTGTATCTGGTGGATCTCTCGGACGGCACGGTTTCCGCGATGGCGCCAGCCAACAGTGACAACGTGGAGAGCTATCACAGTTGGAGCCATGACAGCCGCTGGATGGTCTTCAGCAGCCGGCGGATCGACGGGCTTTACACCCGGTTGTATCTTACGCACATTGATGATCAGGGAAATGTGTCGAAGCCGTTCCTGCTGCCGCAGAAAGATCCTCAACGCTTCTACGCCGGTTTGATGTTTTCCTACAATATTCCAGAGTTTATTACCGGTGCCGTTACCTTCGATCGCCACCGGATCGCCTCCATGATGCGCAATCAGCCCGGAACGAACCTGTCTTTCCAACAATAATACCTATGCTTCCCCAAAAGATCATTCTTCCCACGGTCATCTTTTTGGCCCTTGTTTCTTGTACTTCCAGGCAGCCGTTCCGTCTGATCCATGACGATGACGGCGATTCGATGTGGGACTACAAGCACCTGACCGTTGAGCGGATCGATTCGGCCGTGAGCATCGTAGCCGGCACCGGAGTTACCTCGTACGCCATTTGCGCCGGCAGCGACTATGTCCATTATGGCTCCCGCTTCGCAGATTCTTCCTTCCTCAAGGATTCCGGCCTGAAGGAAAGAGGGGTGGATTTCATCCGAACCGTCCTTGCCAAAACCCGCGAGAAAGGCATGGAATCCATCCTTACCTACAGGATGAACGACCTGCACTTCACCGATACCCTCGATGTCCCCGATCAAGCGCGGAAATACATGTCAAAGTGGTGGTGGGACCATCCGCAGTTCTGGCTCAACGAAAATGTGGGCTGGCATACCAGAGGCGCATACGATTTCGCCCACAAGGCTGTGAGGGACCGGAAAGTGGACATCATGACGGAACAGGTAGACTTGTACGGCGATGTCATGGATGTTTACCTGATGGATTTCCTTCGCTTCTTCTTTTATTTCAAGAAAGGAGAAGGACGCAGCCATACCGCCGACCTCACTGAAATGGTGCGCCGGATGAGGGTGGCAGTTGACAGCCTCAGCCAGGTCAAAGGGCATAAGATACTCCTGGCCGCCAGGGTCGCGCCCAACCTGGAAGACAATCTGGAAAAGGGAATAGATGTGCGAGAGTGGCTGAAAGAGGGGCTGGTGGACTTCCTTAGCTTGGGAATCCACATGTATCTCGACGGCCAAACTCCGATCAAGCAATTCCGCGATGAGTTGGGAGAGGATCTCCATGTCCCGATCTATGCCTGCGGCTGCAACATCATGTACAGTTATAATGATGCAGAAGAGGCCATTTCCGATGGTATGATACGGAGTTGGAGCTCCGTCGTACTTGATCAGGGAGCTGACGGACTCCAGAGTTTTAATTATTATTTCAGCGATTATATCCTCAGGGATGGCATCATCCCCTCTAAAGGAGGGATGACCAACAGGACTTTCCATCCCAGTCTCTACACTGAGTTGACTTCGCTTGACAAACTCGAAGGCCGGAACAAACTCTACTGGCTCTCGGACGGCCAGAGCGAATGTGACCTGACGCCGAACACTCCTCTGCCGATGGAAATCGTTCCCGGAAAGGAAGAGGAAATCGTCCTATATGTCGGAGACAGAATGCAGAAATACCAGCCCGAAAAAGTGATACTCTTCTTCCGCACCAGCGCGGACGTTCCCATCCAGGTGACCCTGAATGGAAGGGAGATGCTCAAGGAAGAGCCTGCCTATCCGGAGCTTTATGACCGCAATACTTGTCTGAAAGAGGGCCAGCGCCAGTGGAGCCTGACTTTCCCGTCCGATGCCGTCAGGCATGGTGACAACCTCTTCCGCTTCAAAAGCGGCCAAGGGTCTTCACCCGTAGAGTTGGTCCGCGTCGAACTTGCCCTTCAATATGGTCCTGTCGAACAGAACGGTTATTTTTGATTTTTTTCATTTCTTTGTCCGATAGGAATCTATTTCGTATCTTTGGAGATAGTCAAAACAGAAACGATAAAAACACTCGATTATGAAAAAATTATTATTCATCGCCGCCCTCTTCGTCTCAATGGCGGCCAATGCCCAACAGTTCGGTGTAAAGGGTGGTCTCACGCTTTCCACCATGGATGGAGCGAAATCACCCAAGGAAAACAAAGCGATGGTCCTGTATGAGGCCGGCATTCTCTATAAGGCCGACCTGGGTTCCGGTTTCGCTATCCAACCTGCCCTGGCTTACCAGGCAAAGGGCGCTACCCTCAAGCAGGGTAACGATGTCTTCTCCAAAACCGGCTTCGTAGAGCTCAGTGTCGGTGCCCAATGGGGACCGGAGTTGGGCGCCCTTCGTCCTTACGTCTTCGTGGAGCCGTTCGTCGGCTACGGTGTGACCGGCAAGGAGACCCTGTCTCTCTCCGGCACATCTTTAACGGTCGATAATATCAATGCGGCTCTTCAGGACAACGCCAAAAACAAGCTCGAATACGGTGTCGGCGCCGGCGTCGGTTTGGAGATCGCGGAGCATTTCCAATTGTCCTGCCAGTTGTTCCGGAATTTCGGAAAACTGTACAAGGACGATGTCCTGGGGAACGGTACCCTGATAGATATCAAGCCTTCCTACAAGGACCTCAAGAACTATCAGGGCGTCAAGGTCACCCTGGCCTTCCTCTTCTAGTTTGAGATTTATTTGCTATCTTTGCAGCGATTTTAAAACAGAACGATATGAATCTTCGTGACATCAAGAAAGACATCGAGTACGTGCTGGGCGCCTTCATCGATGATTGCAGTGTATTTGCAACGGTTAACGCCAAAGCTTCCGACGAGGATCTGGCTACGCTCTTTGAAGAAGCGGCCGACCTCTACAACGAGCTGAAGGATAAAGCGAATGCCAAGGTTGAAGGTAGCAAGAAGGCGTATTTCACCGCGCTTCGCAAAGAGGTCCTCGACAAGACCGACGCCCTCTATGAGAAGCTCAGCGAAGTCGTGAAGAAAGCCACGGCTGAAGCTTAATTTCGCTTGAAAGAACATTCCTGAGGGCGCCTGGAGGCACCCTCTTTTTTATTGAATCCTTCCGATGAAGAAACTGGCGATCTTCCTGGCCTTGACCCTGTTTGCGCTGCCATCCGGAGCGCAGAGCAGCCTGAAGACCACGGTCCGGCAACTGCAAGGTGATGCCGCGCTGCGGGGTGCGACCTGGGGAATCCTGGCCGTGCGCCTGGGCGGCGACACCTTGGCCGCCTACAATGCCGACCGGCGCATGGTCCCGGCGTCCAACGTCAAGGTGATCACCGCAGGAACGGCCCTCCACAGCCTGGGAGCAGACTATCGCTTCCACACAGACCTGGCCTACAGCGGAAAGATCGTCAACGGTGTGCTGCAGGGTGATCTTTACATCATCGGCGGCGGGGACCCGACAACGGCCTCCAAATACCCTTGCGCCACCCCGATGGAGCAATTGTTTGCCCAGTGGAAGCAAATCTTGGACAATGCCGGCATCCAAGCCATCGAAGGAACGATCATCGGCGACGGACGGGGCTGGGGCGGACGTACCCCCGGCAAAGATTGGAGCAGCGAAGATCTGGGATTCTACTACGGCGCGGCCCCGGGGGCACTCAACTTTTATGAGAATGCCCAGGATTTCACCGTGGCGCCTTCCGACACGGTCGGGCAGCCTGTCCGGATCACGCCTTTCTTCCCGGATGCGCCCTGGATGATTTTCAATCATGCTGCCATCACCGGGGCCCAGGGCAGCGGGGATCAACTGTTGTACAGCGCTTCCGAGGCGGGTCCGTTCGGACGGATGTATGGCAAATTTGCCGTGGATCGCAAGTCCAAAGTCGAGGAGTGCATCAATCTCTTCCCGGAATATACCTGCGCCTACTATTTCCATAACTATCTGATGCAGAACGGGATCCGTGTCGGAAATGCCTTTGCAGAGATCAGCCCCTACGGACGGATCCGGCGCGACATGTTCCTGTATGACGACGGGGAACCGGCCGCCACTTCGCGGGAGCTGACCCGGCTGGGAAGCTCCCCCTCTCCCCCGCTGATCCAGATCGTCGGGGAGATGATGAAACGCAGTGACAATTTCTACGCGGAAGCCGTGCTCAAGGCGCTCGGGCAAGATACCTATGGCAGGGCCGTCTTGGACTCGGCCCTGCTGGCGGAGAAACGGGTCCTGGGGTCGCTGGGGCTGAAGACCGACGGGGTGATCCAGTTACGGGATGGCAGCGGACTATCCCGGACCAATTATGTCGCCCCCTCTTTCTTTGTCCAGTTCCTCCGCACCATGGCGCGCCAAAGCGAGTACCGGGATTTCCGCCTGACCTTCCCTCAGCCGGGACAAGGTACGCTGGCGGCCCGCATGCCCAAGGCGGATGCGGCCTTAAAGAAGCGAGTGTACATGAAGAGCGGCTCGATGAACGGGGTGCGCTGCTTCTGCGGCTATGTCACCCCGGCCGACGGGCGCAATGAAAACACGATCGTCTTCTCGCTGATGATCAACAATGCGACGGCCACTTCCGCCACTCTGAATCCCCTGATCGACCAGCTCCTGACCGCTATTGCAAGTCAATAGGCTGCCCCTCCAGCATTCCTTTAAAAGGAGTGGCCTTTTTAGCCGTCGGCTTTTCACTCCCGTAAGAAGTAGAATTAGCTTGCTTTTCTGCCGTAATGTGCGGGAAGACATAGCCCAGATGAGAGCCACTCTCGAATACTCCGAAGAAACCATAATTCTCTTCGAAATCGAGTCCGGTGACTTTCCCGGAACCATCCTTGACAATGGTAACTGTGCACGAACCGTCCTTTCCATATTGCCCTTCCGGAGATACCCAGTACAGGGTCAGAGGCTCTCCATCATACATATAACTTGCCTGCTGGCCAAAGGGGATCGTAATGGTACTAAACGTCTCGTCCACCATACCATAGAACTCATTCGTGATGGCGCCAGTCTGGTCTGAACTTGAGTACAGGTTGCTGAACCAAACTTTGTTTCCATCATTATTGTCTCTGACAATATGGATGGTCCAAGGATTATAGTAGAAGGCTCCCATGGTAGAGGTGCAAGTATAAGCCCCGGCCAGATCATCTACTGGATTCAAAACAGTCACTTCGCAGGTCGCCAGCTTTCCGCCGTCATGCGAAATGACAGATATGAAGGTTGTCCCGGAAGACACGCCAGTCACCGTCACACCTTCCTGCGCCGAAGAAAGGGACGCCACCCTTGTCCGGTCACTCCGCCAGGAATAAGTGGGGAACGTTGCATCCGATGGCAGGATGGTCGCTTTTAGGTTTGCCGTTTCTCCGACAGAAAGAACAATCCGGTCCTTATCCAAAGCTATGCTCTCCACAGGCACAACCGGAGAACCCTGGACGGGACGGATCGAGAATCCCAAAAAGCGTCGGTAGCCACCTACCGCATAGACGCCGTTCGCATCGAAATTCACTCCAATAGCATAGTCAGATACAAAATGACGGGAAGATGTCCAATACATGCCATCTTCTCCCAAAGCCTTGAGATCCATCCCGGTCCGGTATCCAGCCGCAGGGAGGAAAATGCTGTTACCATTCGGACCGGTAACCTTATGACCGTTGATGCCGTCCTGCGTCGTCCATTCCCAGGTACACCGGTTCTTCAATTCATCCATCTCCGCCCAGGAAGGAATCCTCCACTCACCCCCAAGCAGTCTGTGCGCGGCATCGTCTTCCGGCTCCAAAACGGTCAGACCATCGCCCCAATTCTCCGACTGATTCTTGTACCGATTCAGTTTGTACGAATAAGATCCTTCTCCGTACTCCGTATAATCGTAAACATACTGATAAGACTTCCAACTATATCCGCCCATCTCTTCCAGAGGGTACTCCCAATAATACAGGTTTCCATATTGCCACTCCGGAGTATCCGACTGAGCATCTCCTGCTTTATAATGAGGTACCGTCTCTCCCCACGCATAATAATCTCCATAGGGATAGGAAGCCCCCAGATTGAAGGAAGCCCACTTGACCCCTGAAGGAAGCCCCAGATCTATCGCCTCAGGCATTCCGACCTTGACCTTACACTGAACCATCTTCGTCCCATCCATGATGACGGCGTAAATAATGGCTTCACCGGTTCCGACAGCTTTTACCTCTCCTGTAGAAGATACGGTAGCGATTCGTTCATTGTCACTGATCCAAAGCAACGCCTGGTGGGTCGTATTCTCAGGATATACGGCAACATGCAAGGTGGCGGTTTCGCCGGGCTTTAGACTGATCTCGGACTTATCCAGCGAAATACTCTCGGCAAAAACAGGCGCAGGGCCAGACACGGGACGAACGGGAATACCGAATGCACGGGGAATGTCCAGTGAGAGTAACAAACAACGGCCGGGATAAGGAATATCATAATCTTCTTCATCCATATCCGGATAAAAACCGAAAACCCATACTCCGACCTCATCAGCAAAAGCTCCGGCAGAAGACCAATATGCCCCTACCTGACCGATCGCATCGAGAGCAGAATCGTCTCCTGCCCCGCCACCGGGAGGAAGGATAATACTGTTCCCGTTGGGACCCGTCAGTTTTGCACAATTGACACCTCCAAGAGAGACCCATTCCAAGGTACATAGGCGGGCCAGTTCATCCCAATCCCCAGCCGTAGGCATGCGCCAGTTTTCGCCCAGTTTCACATGAGCGACGTCATCTTCCGGATCCAATAACCATTTGTCATCCTTGAATCCGTTGAATCCCATGCTGGCGTCCGGACAATATTTCGTCAAACCTTGTGCGTTCCCCTCTTTCTTATACCATTTGTACGAGGGCCAGCTGAACACCGATTTCGTCACTGTCTCTCCCCACGCGAAGTAATCGCCATATTCTTCCGGCTTCGAGGCACCCAGGTTGAAGGATGCCCAGCGTGTGCCGGAAGGGAGGCCTAAATCCACAGCCTCGGGAGTCGGATATACAGGCTCTTCCGCTGCTTTGATCCGGGGAGCATACTCGCTCCAAGCCGAAACATACTGGTCCACCACATCCTCCGGCACGGAGATCGGGCAATCGCCCGAATTGGCGAAAGCGTCCGTGCCGATCGCAGGCGGCGTGGGAGACAGCACGAGAATGGACTGGAGACCGGTACAACCGTTGAAGGCGTTGGCACCGATAGCGGTGACCGTCTCCGGAATAGTGATGGATTTCAACTGCTCGCAGCCGGCAAAGGTGCCGTCCTCGATCCGGTTCAGACTGGTGAAATAAACCAGCTCGTTGAAAGAGGTAATGTCGGTACCGGCGAAGATACTCACCTTCTCCGCCTCTGCACGGGTTTGGGCTTTCTTCACCAAAAACGAACGGACGATCGCCGCCTCGCGGACCGAGATCATCCCATCGCCGTTCACATCGAAATGACTGGCCAAAATGGACCTCACCTTCTCATCCTTGAAGGAAATGATACCGTTTGCGCAAGGGGTATAGCTCACACCTTCATCCGCATGGGTCACGGTCCCGTAGATGCTCCGTTTGATCGTGACGGACTTGTCGAAGACGCGGCCTCCGTGCGTATCCTCCTTAAAGAAATCCAGGACGAAACCCTTCTCCAACGCTCCCGGAATGGCAACGATATAATACCAGGCATCTTTCACGAAAGTCTGGCCATAAGGAGCTGTGAGCGTGATGGCTTGCTTGCCTTCCAAGACATCCAGCACCGCCGGAACCTCGTTCTGGAAACCAACCTGGATCTTGCCGGCCAGGACTTCTCCGTCCAGACCCTGCAGGATCACTTCTTGGATACCTTCTTCCTGAACCGAAAAACGGACACCGCCGCCTACATTGTAAAACTGGATGGTACTGGCGTTGGTATGGGCGATGGCCAGATTCGCGTCACGCCCGAAAGTGCCCGGCCGGGCCTCTTGCAGGGAAGGCAGGACCGTCGTAAAGACTCCATCCTCGAAGCTCGTCTCCCAGTGCCAGGGATAGACTGCCCACAAGTCCATGCCGGGGACCCAGGGTCCATTCTCGAAGTAACCCCAGAATTCCGCCGTCTCGCAAATCTGTGAGACCTGCGCATAAAAATCACCTCGCTGTGTGCCGGAATAGGCCATGAACTGGTCTCCGGGTTCCCAATAGACCCTGGCAACAGTTTCACCTTCCGTCTCCACGACCATGGTCCTCGTCTCAGCGGGACTTTCCGTCTTGGCCGTAAGGATTATTTTGGCCTGGGGCAGTTCCTCTTCCGGACCCCGGACGCAAGCGACAAGGGAGATAAGGGCCAACGAAAGGCCCAGCAGCATGCTCTTTCTCATACTTCAGTCCTCCTTCCGTTTAATTCCAAGGTTCAAAACCAATACCCTCGTTGCCACCCGGCAAAGGGCTTTCGCAAAGAACACTCTCTACTTGAAAAGGGATCACGTAGGATAGCGGACAGATATATCTCCGGACTTCCTCAACAGTTGTTTTCATATCTAAAGGGGTTAGTTCGTATTATCAGCAAGATGTTTTTCCCAGGCCCAGGCGGCAGCGAGGGTTTCCTCGACAGTGCGCGTGGCCTTCCAGCCCAGCTTCTCATTCGCCAGGGTCGGATCGGCCCAGATCGCCGTCACGTCACCGGGACGGCGAGGGGCAAATTTCCAGTTCAGTTTCACGCCGTTAACCTTCTCGAAGGCGGTAACCAGCTCCAGCACGGAAACAGGACGGCCGGTGCCTACATTGTAGATCTCGTAGGGCTGCTCCATCTTGCCGTCCAGCATGCGCGCCACGGCGCAGACATGAGCCAGGGCCAGGTCCACGATATCGATGTAATCCCGTTGGCAAGTGCCGTCGGGAGTGGGATAGTCATTGCCGAAAATGCTGAGGCACTCCCGTTTACCGATCGCAGTCTGGGTGATGAACGGCACCAGGTTGTTGGGCACGCCGCGGGGCAATTCGCCGATCAAGGCGGAAGGATGCGCCCCGATGGGGTTGAAATAACGCAGGGCGATGCCCTTGATGCCGGGGTAGGCCTTCACGCTGTCGCGCAGGATATCCTCGCAAATCTGCTTAGTGTTGCCATAGGGAGAAGTGGCCGGCTGACGGGGAGACTGCTCCGTGACCGGCAGCACATCCGTCTCGCCATAAACCGTCGCTGAAGAGGAAAAGAGGATGTTACATCCCTTGCGGCGCGCCACTTCCAGCAGGTTCAAGAAACTCAGCAGGTTGTTTTTGTAGTACATGACCGGCTCGGCGACGGACTCCCCTACCGCTTTGAACGCGGCAAAATGGATCACTGCATCAATGGGATAATCAGCGAATAGCTTTTCGACTGCGGCTTTGTCGCAGAAATCCATCTCCACCAGCGGCGGACGCTTCCCGAGGATCCGGCACACGCCCTCGTAGCAAGTCTTGTCACAATTGGAGAAATTGTCCGCCACGACCACGTCGTAACCCGCCTGTACGAGCTCGACCGTCACATGGCTTCCGATAAATCCGGCACCGCCGGACACCAGCACTTGTTTTGCCATATCTTATTTGAATAAATTCTTGACCAGGGCGGGCACATCCGCCACTTTGATAATCCGGATCCCCTCCGGGGCCTTCTGCTCCAAAGCCGAGAACGCCGACACGAAAATACGCCGGAAACCGAGCCGGGCCGCCTCGCTGATGCGACGGTCAGTCTGTCCAACAGGCCGGATCTCACCGCTCAAGCCCACTTCTCCGGCAAAACATACGTCGGACGGGATGGCGAAATCGAAATTGGACGACAAGACCGCACAAATAACCGCCAAATCGCAGGCCGGGTCCGTAACCCGCAGACCCCCCGCCATATTGAGGAAAACATCCTTGGCACTCAGGTGGAAACCGGCACGCTTCTCCAACACTGCAAGCAGCATATTGAGACGCCGTACATCGTAGCCTGTCGCACTGCGCTGGGCTGTCCCATAAACGGCGCTGCTGACCAGGGCCTGGACCTCGAAGAGGAAGGAGCGTGTCCCGTCCAGCATGGCCGCTATCGCCGTGCCGCTCAGTCCCTGCTCATGCATCGGCACCAGCAACTCAGACGGGTTCAGCACGGCGCGCAGGCCCGTCCCTGTCATTTCAAAGACGGACAATTCGGCCGTGGAGCCGAAACGGTTCTTGATGCTCCGCAGAATACGGTAAGAGCCTCGATTCTCACCCTCGAACTGCAGCACGACATCGACGATATGCTCCAGGATCTTCGGTCCGGCGATATAGCCGTCCTTGGTGATGTGGCCGATCAAGATCACGGCAATCCCGCTCTCCTTGGCGAAGCGAAGCAGCGTGGCTGCCACCTCCTTGATCTGGGAGACCGAGCCCGGCGTGGAATCTACCGCACCCGTGTACATTGTCTGCACGGAGTCCACGATCATCAACTGGGGCTTAACCGCCTCTGCTTCCTCCAGGATATTTTCGATACAGGTTTCACTGTAGATCAGGCATTCACTGGCGTCTCCGCCGAGGCGGTCAGCGCGCATCTTGACTTGGCGCACGCTCTCCTCGCCCGTGACATAGAGCGTCTTAAGTTCAGGGCAGCCTAAGGGGATCTGGAGCGAAAGAGTGGATTTGCCGATACCGGGCTCTCCGCCGATCAATACCAGGGATCCGGGGACGATACCACCGCCCAGGATCCGGTCCACTTCGGCATTACCCAGGGAGATGCGCGGCTCATCCAGGGACTGAATGTCCTTGAGCCGCTGCGGCTTGCGTACCGAGCCCGCAGACGTGTTCCGGGCCCGCTGGGGACCGGCGTCCAAAACCTTCTCCACCATCGTATTCCACTCACCGCAGGCTGGACAGCGCCCCATCCACTTGCTGCTTTCGTTGCCGCAGGAGGTGCAGTACCACACCGCCTTGGTCTTTGCTCCCATTGTCGCCATACTTTCCGAATCCGTCCTATGGACGGAAAGACAAATTTAACAAGAATATCAAGTATTTTCATTATTTTTGTTCGATTACTTCAGATAAGTTTGCGTTATGGGTATTTTCAATATGTTCGGCGATCAGGAGCACCGCGTGTTCAACTACAAACCGATCTACTATGATCAGGAGAAAGAAGAGCTGAAACGCCGTTTCGGGGCCGTGGACGGTTCCCGGGACCGGGAGATCGAGAAAGCGAAGGAAGAAGGCACCTATGTCCCCGGATCTTACCTCAAGGAGTCGATGCGGAGCGGACGCGAGCGCCGCAGCCGCTCGCATACCAACAAGGCTCAGAACATCATCGGGCTGGTGGGCCTGCTGCTCATCTTCATCGTGCTGTTCTATATTGCCAAGTTCTATACCCTTCTGTAGATGGCGGCGCTGAAGATACTTCCGGGCAACATTGCCAACATGATCGCGGCGGGCGAGGTCGTACAGCGGCCGGCGTCCGTCGTGAAAGAGTTGATGGAGAATGCCGTGGATGCCGGCGCCACCAGCGTGACCGTCGTGGCCACGGATGCTGGCCGCACCTTGATCCAGGTGATCGACAACGGCAGCGGGATGTCTCCCGACGATGCGCTGCTCTGCTTCGAGCGCCACGCGACCTCCAAGATCGCCACGGCCGAGGACCTGGAAAAGATCCTGACCTACGGCTTCCGCGGAGAGGCCCTGGCCTCGATCGCAGCCGTCGCTGAAGTCACGCTCAAGACTCGGCGTCCCAAGGACGAAGTGGCCACCCAGGTGCGCATCAACGGCTACAACCATATCGAAACTTCGCAGACTTCCGCACCTGTCGGGTCCAATTTCGCCGTGCGGAACCTCTTCTACAATACGCCGGCCCGGCGCAAGTTCCTCAAGTCCGACAATGTCGAGCTCAAGCACATCGTAGAGGAGTTCTCGCGCATCGCACTGACCCGCCCGGACATCGCCTTTACCCTGACGCACAACGGGCGGGACCTGTATGTCTTGAAGCCGGCCAAATCCTTGAAATTCAGGGCCCAGGATCTGCTGGGCGCCAACGTGGTCGGGGAACTCGTGGACATTGAGACCAGCACCTCCCTGGTGCGCATCACGGGCTTCGTGGGCCGGCCGGACACGGCCAAAAAGACCCTCGGTAACCAGTATTTCTTCGTCAACGGGCGCTTCTTCCGCAGTCCCTACCTTCACAAGGCCGTGATGAAAGCCTACGAAGGTTTCATCCCGGAAGGCGTAACCCCGTCTTATTTCCTGTATCTGGACATCGACCCGCATGCGGTGGACGTCAACATCCATCCGACCAAGACGGAGATCAAGTTTGAGGATGACGCCCTTGTGTTCCAAGTCCTCTATGCCGCGATCAAGGAGACGCTGGGAAAGAATGCTTTCGGCGAGAGCATTGATTTCAATACGGAAGGAGCTGTGCAGATGCCCGTGTTCGGGCGCAATTTCGACCAATACCATCCCACGACCTCTCCGACCGTGGATTTCGACCCGAATTACAATCCTTTCGAGTCCTCCGGTCCCGCTCCGGCGTTTGATTTCCCGCAGCAGACCGAGGCCGACCGGCAGGCGGAGCGCGGCCACGCAGCGTCTGGCTCGGGCAGCGGTCCCGCCTATGGAAGCGGCACGGGCTATGGCGGTATCCTCCCGCAGACGCAGAACTATGGCAAACTCTTCGAAGAGACGGTCCTACCCTCGACGCGGGTGTTGCTGATCCAGGAGAAATATGTGCTGACGCCCGTAAAATCCGGCGTGATGGCCATTCATCTCCGCCGGGCCCAGGAGCGTATCTTGTATGACCGCTTCCTGCGGGCCATGAATTCGGAGCGCCATGTCACCCAGACGGCGCTCTTCCCGGTGCAGGTGCAAGTCGGGCTGGAGAACCGCCTGCTTTTCGACGCCCATGCGGAGACGCTGCAGCGGCTGGGCTTCGACATTGCTCCCTTCGGGACCGATACCATCATCGTCAGCGGCGTGCCGGATGGGTATTCCTGCGAGGCGGGCAAGGTGGAGACGATGGTGTATGACATGTTGCTGATCCTGAACGACAGCGGCAAGAATCTGAAGGAAATGATGGACAGTGCCACGGCGCTGAAATTTGCCAAACTGGGTGCCTCGACGGGGAAAGCCGTCAGCAATGTCCAGGAGGCACAGGCCTTGATCGACACGCTCTTCGGCTGCGAGAATGCGGAGTTCACTCCTTCCGGGCAGCGGATCATTTCGATCCTGACCCTCGATGAATTGGAAAAACGTTTTTGAACCTTATGCTTGACAATATCCCAAAAGTAACACGGAACCTGCTGATCATCAACGTGCTGATGTTTATCGGCTTCCTGCTCAACGAGCAGAAGATGACCGAGGTTTTCGCCCTATTCTACCCGACTTCGCCGTATTTCCACTGGTGGCAGTACATCACCCACATGTTCATGCACGGCGGATTCTGGCATATCTTCTTCAACATGTACACGCTCTTCATCTTCGGTTCGGTGGTGGAGCGCATCATCGGGGAGAAAAAATTCCTGATCTTCTATTTCGTCTGCGGACTGGGGGCCGCCGCTCTCCATACGGGGGTGGAATATCTCCAGGCGCAGAGTTACATGGCACAGATCGCCCAGGGCAATACAGCAGCCATGCAGGCCTACCAGGCCCTCAAGCTGACGCCGACCGTCGGTGCTTCGGGTGCGATCTACGGTCTGCTGATCGGGTACGCCATGCTGTTCCCAGATGCGAAGCTGACGCTTATTTTCCCGCCGATCACGCTGAGCGCAAAGTGGTGGGTCATCATTTTTGCGGTGATCGAGCTGGTGACGGGCGTGACCGGAGTGGCGGCCGGGATTGCGCATTTCGCGCATCTGGGCGGCATGTTGTTCGGCTTCTTGCTGATCCGGTACTGGCGCAAGAAGGGGACGTTGTTTCCGAATTCCTATTAGCGTATGAATACGACAGAAGTGTTGAAGGAGGCGCTTTCCGTACTGCGGGCCGGAGGTGTGATCCTTTATCCGACGGATACGGTCTGGGGCATCGGTTGCGATGCGACGGATCCGGAGGCGGTGGCCAAGGTGTTTGCCATCAAGCGGCGGAGCGAGGCGAAGTCGCTGGTGCTGCTGGCTTCGGACCTCGATATGGTGGCGCGGTATGTGCGGCAGATTCCGAATATTGCGATCGATCTGGTGGAGGTGAATGATCGGCCGATGACGCTGATTTATCCCGGGGCCATCCAGGGCCCTTACGGCCTGGCGGAGAACGCGGTCGCGGAGGATGGGAGCGTGGGGATACGCATTCCGTTGCCGGGATTCTGGCGGGACTTGGTCGCACGGCTGGGGCGGCCGCTGGTATCGACTTCGGCCAATATTTCCGGCGAAGCGACGCCCCGGCGCTTTGCGGAGATCTCGGAGGATATCCGGGAGGCCGTGGATTATAGTGTGCCGGCTTCCCTGGAGCGCAGTGCGACGGGTGCCGCTTCACAGATCATCAAGGTGGGCCTCGGAGGCGAGGTCGAAATCATACGGCCGTAGTTTCCCATGGAGGTTTTTTATTCACGGAGTTTCGAGGGCGGTTTCTGTACGCTGGACCCGGAAGAGTCGGGGCATTGCGTGCGGGTATTGCGGCATCGTGAAGGCGATGAAATCTACGTCATCGACGGCGAAGGCACTTTGTACACTTGCGTGCTGACCGATGCTTCGCCCAAGGGGGCGGTGGCGCGTGTCGTCAAGGAGGAGCCGGATTGGGGAGCGCATCCTTACTGGCTGCAGATGGCAGTGTGTCCGACCAAGAATCTGGATCGGTATGAGTGGTTTGCGGAGAAGGCGACGGAGTTAGGCTTGGATGAGATCGTGCCGGTGATCGGGGAGCATTCGGAGCGGCGGGTTTTCAAGCCGGAGCGCTTGCGGCGGATCTTGTTGTCAGCGTCGAAACAGTCGTTGAAGGGAGCGATCCCGGCGGTCGCCGAGCCGCTGTCTGTCAAGGAGTTTATCCGCGCTTCGTCTCCGGATGATCTCCGTCTGATCTGCTGCTGCTTCGAAGGTAAAGTCCCGCGGCTCTCGATCAATGACGTACTGGCCGATGGGGTTGGCGACTGCGGGGCCGGCGATGGGCTGAGGGAAGCCTTCCCCGAAGGGGTCGTTTCCGGCTTCCCGATGCCCGCGCCGGACCGCACCAAGCCAACCCGAGTCGTTATACTGATCGGACCGGAAGGAGATTTCTCGCGCGAAGAGGCGGCGATGGCGATCGCGGCCGGCTTTATCCCGGTCCATCTGGGCCCTTCCCGCCTACGGACAGAAACCGCCGCACTCACCGCCGTCGAAGCCATTTACCTTCACTGTATCTAGGCCATGTACATCGGACTTCTCTCAGACACCCACGGCATCTTCGACCAAGCCTTCAAAGACTTCCTGGCCCCCTGCGACCAACTCTGGCACGCCGGCGACTTCGGCGGAGGCCTCGAAACCGCCCGGGAGATCGCCGCTTTCAAGCCGCTCATCGGCGTCTATGGCAACTGCGACGACCACGCCCTGCACTACGAATACCCCAGCCACCGATTCTTCGAATGCGAAGGAATGACGGTCCTGATGACCCACATCGGCGGCCACCCCGGACGCTATGACTACCGCGCCCAAGCGCTCATCGAACGCTTCCGGCCCCAGATCTTTGTTTGTGGCCATTCTCACATCCTGCGCGTCGAATACGACAAGCACTACGACATGATGACACTCAACCCCGGCGCCGCCGGCATCCAAGGTTGGCACACTGTCCGCACCGCCCTCCGTTTCAAGATCGAAGCCGGTGAGCTCAAGGACATGGAAGTCATCAACGTCCCCCGAGGTGGACTCCAACCTTAGAAGGTAAGGGGCTGACCGCGGTAGAAGTCGAGGAGGCGGGAGGCGTAAAGCTGCTCGTAGCGGGCGCGAGCGAGATTGGACTCCGCTTCGAGGTAGCGGGCTTTGGATTCGTTGAACTCCGTACTGTTGGCCTGACCGAGCTCGTACTTGGCTTGCATCAAGTCAAAAGCTTCCCTGGCTGAGGTGGCGGCAGACTGGCTGCTGCGATATTTCTCCTGCGCGTTGACCGCATTGTAATACGCCTGCTGGATCTCTTTGTAAAGCGATTTCTTGACGTTTTCCAACTTCAATTCCTGGCTCTTGTAGGAGAGCTGGGCGGTACGCAGGTTGTTGCGGTTGTTGAAGCGCGTGAAGATCGGAACGCTCATACTCAGGCCAAGATACTGGCTGAAGTTATTCCTCATCTGATCAAAGAACTTGGCAGAACCGATCCCGGAAGAAGTGTAGTAGTTGGACCCGATCCCACCGCTCAGGGACAATGAAGGCAGAAACGCGCCTCTGGCCAAGTCGATGCTGGTCTTCGCATGGTCCAAGCGGATCTTCTCGGCCTCAATCGCCGGCTTGATCTCCACCGCTTCAGCATAGATATCCTCCGGCGAAAGCAGCAGACCCGGTTCCAGGGACTCTTCCGAGGGCACTACTACATCAAAGTCCTCCGGCGTAGGCAACTCCAGCAACTGGGTCAGGTCCAGCAACGCCATCGACAGGGTCCCCTCAGCCTGGACGGCCGTGGAACGGCTCTGGGCAAGGGTCGCATGCTGGGCCGCCACTTCCGCGCCCGACGCCCTTCCCAGCCGGGCCATTTCCTCCAACCGGGCCACTTGCAAAGAATCGATCTCCACCTGCCGGCAGGCAACGGCCAGGATCTCCTTATCATACAAGATCTGAATATAGGCCTTGGCGACAGCGACGCGGATATCATCACGCGCCTTTTCCAGGTCCACGGTTGCGGCCGCAAGGTTGAGCTTGCTCATGGCAATGTTGTTCTTGATCTGGAAGCCTTGGAAAAGCGACACATCCGACCCGAGGCTGAACCCCGTACTGGTCGTATTGGTATTGGCGTATGTATTGTCTGCCGTCAAGCCTCGGCCGAAGGAAAAATTCTGCGAAGCGTTGCCGCTCAGCGAAGGGAGGCGCCGGGACTCAGCCGTATTGAGGTCGATCTCGCGTTGGGCGGCGGTGATCTCGTTCTGACGGACCGTCAGATTGTGATCCAGCGCATAATCAATGCACTGCGTCAGACTCCAGGGCAGGTTTTGCGCCTGCCCAAGCGATGCGGCCAGCAGCGCTGCCGCCAGAAGAGCCATCTTTCTCATCGTTACTGATTCTTTTTCTTCTCTTCGAAAATGCGGTTTCCGCGGACAGTCTCACCGAGACGCAGTCCTTCCTTGATCTCGATATTGATGCCATCGCTCAAGCCCGTTTTCACAGGACGGCGGACAAACTCATTGTCCGCTTCTTTGATATAGACGAAGGTAGAATCACCGGCAAATTCCAAGGCGCTTTCCGGCACAGACAGCACCTGGGCCACATCCTGAAGCACGATCTCAGCATTGGCACTGTAGCCGGAACGGATCGTCTGCCCCTCGGGGACCACCACCGCCGCCTTGATCTCGAACTGGTTGGAACCATTGTTCTCCACCGCCTTAGGAGAAATATACTCGAGGGTCGCATCAAAGGAGTAATCCTGCAGCGCACCAATCGTGATGATCACCGGCATCCCCTCGGACAAGGACCCGACTTCGGTCTCGTCGATATTGCCGTCGAAAATCAGATCGTTCATGTTGGCCACCGTAGCAACCGTGGTACCTTCATTCAGCGTATTGGCCTGGATCACGGAGTTTCCCACTTTGACCGGAACATCCAGGATCAAACCCGAAATCGTCGAGCGAACCAAGGTGGAACTCCCAGTCTTGTTGGACGAAGAAACACCGTCCCGGATCACCTCCAAGGCATCTTTGGCTGCGGCGCGTTCTTCCTTCGCCTGATTGAGCGCCTGGAGGACCTTCTCATACGCATCCGCACTCACCAGCTTCTGGTCATAGAGCGCCTTTTCCCGGTCGTAGTTGGTCTGCGCCTGTTTGAGGTTGATCTCCGCCAGCCGCACCCGGCTCTGGGCCGAGCTCAGGGAGTTCATGTCCGGGATCACTTTCAGTTTGGCGATCACTTCATTGGCCTGGACCTCCTGTCCGGCTTCTTTATAAAGCTCGGAAATGATGCCGTTGATCTGCGGCTTGATGTTGACTTCGTTGCGAGGCTGGATCTTGCCTGTCACGACCGTCGTACGGCGGATGTCGGTGCTGACAACCGGCAACTCCTGGTACCTGATTTCTTTCGGACGGGACTTCCGGTACAAGAACACAAAGGTCCCGATGAAAAGCAGCCCGACAAGGACCAGCAGAAAATACCTGAAAAACTTTTTCATATCGTGTATTGTTTTTTATTCATCTCTCATCGCGTCCACCGGCTTGATGACCATCGCCCGTGAGGCCGGAGCCAGGCCGGCCAGCACCCCTAAGGCAGCCAACAGCAAAGCCGCTCCGACCGCCGTCCAGAACCCGATCTGGAAGCCGGCATCCGGTTTCAAAGCGTCCGCGCCGGCTAGAATCAGGACCGACACGACGATGCCGAACATCCCGGCCACCAACGTCAGCGTGACACTCTCCAGCATGATCTGGGTCAGGATGTCCCGCGGCGTGGCACCGATAGCCCGGCGGATGCCGATCTCCGTAGTGCGTTCGCGTACCGTCACCATCATGATGTTGCTCACCCCGATCGCACCGGCCAGCAGCGTGCCCAATCC
>JAEEGL017229628.1_pt1 | contig 31941 bp, 15 predicted proteins | sample 9134231 | NCBI WGS metagenome assembly JAEEGL01 (sample SAMN16246548, study PRJNA631951) | gut metagenome | biome: gut microbiome; feature: rumen; material: fiber-attached | host: Bos | place: Iran: Karaj | collected 2018-10 | reverse complement strand
CTTCAGCCGCTTCTTCGTCAAGGGCGAGAGCCTGCCTTTCGTCATGGAGCTGCCGCCCTACCGCATGCCTACCGCCAAGGCAGTGCTGCGCCACACCTGGGAGAAAGGCAAGGAATATCTGAAGAAGATGGGTACCATCATCCTCGGCGCCAGCATCATCGTCTGGGCACTGAGCTACTACCCCACCCACCCCGACCGTCGCGTGCAGGCCGAGAACAGCTACATGGCCAAGATAGGCAAGACCATCGAGCCGGCCATGCGCCCCTGCGGCTTCGACTGGCGCCAGAGCGTATCGCTGCTCGCCGGCGTGGGTGCCAAGGAGGTCGTAGCCTCGACCATGGCCGTCGTCTATGCCACCAGCAGCGACGAGGCGGCGATGCTCGAAGAGGACTTCGAGAGCGAGGAGAACGAAAGCCGCATCAGCGAACTGATACGCGACAATATGACGCCGCTGAGCGCCATGTCGATGCTGCTGTTCATCTTGCTCTACATGCCTTGCGTCAGCACCATCGTGGCCATCAAGAACGAGAGCGGCAAGTGGAAATGGGCACTCTTCACCGTGGTCTACACCATCGGTCTGGCCTGGATTGTCAGCACGTTGTTCTTCCAGATTGCAAGTCTGATTTTTTAGTAGTTAAGTAGACAGTAGTTAAGGCAATAGTTGTGGCGCAGACGATTATAGTAGTGGTTATTCTGGCGGTCACCGTGGTTTTCGCGGTGCGATGGCTGGTGCGCACCGTCAAGGGCAAAGGCGGCTGCAACTGCAGCGGCTGTCCCTACAGCGGTGGCAAGGAGTGCCATTGCAAGGACGGCCAATGCAAGCTGCCGGAGATTAAACTCTGATTTTTACCTTACCATCACCTTCGTGACGGTGTCGCCCATGTGCAGCGTATAGATGCCTGCCGCAAGGGCATGGATTGGTATCGCCGTGTTCCCATTGACGGTACCGCGCCACACCAGCCGCCCGTCGGCAGCATAAAGCGTTGCCTCGGTGGAGGCATCGACGGTGACGTTGATTGTGCCGCTGGTGGGGTTGGGGTATACCGACGGGCTGTTGTTGCCGACGCTTATAATTGACACTGGTTCGGTGGTGCCACCGATGTGCACGGTGATAGTTGCGGTGTCGGTCACGCAGTGGCGCGAGGCCACGAGGGTGACGGTATAGAAGCCGCTGTCGGCATAGGCGTGCTGCATGGTCAGGTCGCCGACAGAGGAGGTGATGGTGTCGGTGCCGTCGCCGAAGTCCCAATAGAGGCTGTCGGCATGTTGCGGTTCTGCGCCGAATGTTACAGCATTGCTGCCGATATTGCCGAGCAGGTGTATTCCCACTTCAGGCAGGGGACGCTGCCAACGAGCCAATTCGTCGTATACCACTGCGCGAACAGCATGGCGTATTGCTGCTGCAGCCTCCGGATCAAGACCGGCGGCATACTCTATTGCCGAAGGGTCGCGGTGGAAGATAAGCGTGTAGAAGGCACAGGCGGCGGCATAGGTGCCGGCCACCGAGGGGTGGCTGCCGTCGGAAGCATAGAGGTCGATGCTGGGGTAGTTGGTGCGCAGGTAGCGCCATACACGGCCCACCGGGCACAGCGAAGCGTCGTTGGCTTCGGCCATATAGGTGTAACGCAGGCAGAGCATGCTGTCCATGCCCTCGTAGGTGCCAAGCACGGGGAAATAAGGCGCATTCTGCTGGTCGCCGTCGCGACGACCCCAGGTCATGTAGAACATCGGCTCGGCGCAGGGGTTGTGGGCATAGATGGAGTCAACAAGCCGCTCGGCATAGGGAAACACCTCGGCTTCGACCTGGCTCTGCGGGAACGACGGGTACTGGCTTTGCTCCTGCAGCACCACCACATCCCATCCGCCTTGGCAAATCAGCTGCATCGACTGATTGGTACAGTGCTGTTGGAAAGTGCAGCCGCCAGGGGTGTTGCTGCTGTAGGTCATGTTGTCGCCCATGCTGTTGGCGATGTTGAGGACCATCTGCGGCAGGTTGTTCACTTCGGTATAGCTGTTGCCGATGAACAACACATGAGGGTCGTCCTGTGCCGTTACGGCAAAGGCACACAGGAACATGGCTACAAGGGCTATGCGTTTCATATCGTAGGGGTTTTTATTTACAATGCAGTTCCACCTCGTCGAGCATCAGCCATGCGGGCTGTCCGGCGTAGGGGTGCCAGATGGGCAGCGAGGGACGGCAGATGAAGCGCAGACGCACGAAATGGATGCTTTTGGCTTTATGCGGGTGAACGATGTAGCGGACGCGGCGGCTGTCGTTGTAGAGGTCGGCAGGCGGGTTCTGCAGGTCGAGGCTCTGCCATTCCGACCATTTTTTGCCATCGATGCTCCACTGAGCCTGCACATCCTGCGGCTTTACAACCCAGTCGGCGGGACTGTGGGAGGCACCTACACTTATGGTGCCAATGGTGGCATATTCCTCGAGGGTGACGGTCAGCTCGACGGTGTCGGGGGAGCTGAAGCCCACCCAGCCATGCTGCCAATCGCCCGGCACGGCGCGGCGGCCGTCGGTAAGCACTGAGGGATAGCCTGTGGCATACTGCTTGGCCGCGGTGTCGCTACATGACACCTGTCTCAGCCTCAACACGGATGCCTTGTCGTCGGGTGGCATCTGCTGCATGTCGGGGTGAATGCTGTGGCTGAAAGCATACAGATATTCGTGTTTGCGTTCGCCAGGCATGAAAACAAAACTAAAGCAATAACTACTGTCGCCGCTTATTGTGTAGCGTTCATTCACACCAGGACCGCAAGTGGCGGTGCCGAGCGGCGCCACACGATGGTCTATATTTACGGTATAGTATGGGTCGGCGTTGAGTCCACACCAACGGCGCGCAGCTGTCATGACGGTATCGTTATAATGCCGCACACTGAAATTGAGTGGTTCAAGCCAGCGGTCGTTGCGGGCTACAGTCAGATCCGGCCCATCGCCTTTAAAGCGCACCCACCGAGCCTCACGGTTGCCCTGTTCTTCTGGCACCACATATTGGGGGTAACTTAGGTCGGCGAGACTTTTGTACCAGGTGCTTACACGCTGTGCATAGCGTCGGTCGGGATAGGTCTCGTGTATGTTGCCGTAGAAGCTTACGCCTGTGTAGCTGCTGTCGAGTCCAAACTGCAGACCCACTTTGGGCAGCGTACGGAACTGGCCACCCGGTACGACCATGCAGTTGTACTGCATGTTGCCGAACCGGTCAACTACGATTATCTGTTTCACGCGGATGCTGGAACCGTCGGGCGAAGTGTACCGTAAGAGCATCTGAACCTCGGCAGGGCCTGTCGACACACTGATTACTTCGGCATTAAGCTGGTCGAGCCCCTGCCAGGCGCGGGCACCTAACGGTTCAACCAGGTCGTTCTCGGTCGGCGGCCGCCAGAAGTTGCACCGTATCGGAGTGGCCAGCAGTTCGTGCTCGTCGATACGGTAGCTCGTGATGCTTCCGTCGTTAGTGCTGACGGTGATGCTGTAACTGTCGCCCGAAAGGGTTACTGAATGCCGGTTGCGCACCACACGGCAATGCTCGTCGGGTCCCGTCATATAACGTGAGCGGAAGAGATGTGCCGTGTCGTCGGGCAAACGGCCACTACCTCTGGTGTAGACGGCCTCCACTTCGTAGGCGTGGGGGTGCGGCGTGCGGTCGGCGGCGAGGATGCCGTTGGCGCAGAAGGCGTCGTCGTCCTTGATGCCGGGCAACTCGCCGAGGTCGCCGCCGGCAGCCCAGCAATAAGGTGAGAGGTGAGAGGTGAGAGGTGAGAGGCTGTCTCCCGAGTCGGAATATCTTTCACCTTTCACCTTTAACCTTTCACCTTCCACGAGGAAGGCTTGGTCGACCCAGTCCCAGATGAAGCCGCCCTGGAGGATGGGGTATTTGTCGATGGTGTCCCAATAGTCTTTAAGGCCGCCCATGGAGTTGCCCATGGCGTGGCAGTATTCCACCATAATGTAGGGGCGTTTGTTCCTGGGGTTGCGGGCATATTGCGAGAGGTAGTCGACCGAGGGGTACATGATGCCCACGATGTCGGTGTTACGGTCGAGTTCGGCACGTTCGTAGACCACGGGGCGTGTGTTATCCTTGCCTTTGAGGAAGCGGTAGGCTTCTTCGAAGCAATAGCCGTTGCCGCACTCGTTGCCGAGGCTCCAGGCAATGACACACGGGTGGTTGCGGTCGCGCTTGTACATGTTGTAGATGCGGTCGAGGATGGGGTTGAGCCACTCCTTTTTCTTGGCCAGACTGTGCTCGCCATAGCCTTGGGCGTGACTCTCGTTGTTGGCCTCGTCCCAGACATAGAGTCCTGCCGAGTCGCAGAGGTCGTACCACAACTCGTCGTCGGGATAGTGGCTGGTGCGCACGGCATTGACGCCCATCTCTTTCATCAGGCGTATGTCCTCGCGCATCTCGTCGGGGGTGATGTAGTGGCCGCCGTACATAGAGTGCTCGTGACGGTTCACGCCGCGTATCTCCATAGGCTTGCCGTTGAGGCGCAGCAGGCCGTCACGGATGTCGACATGGCGGAATCCTATCTTCTTGGTGATACGCTCCGTCTCGCGGCCATCGGTACCGAAGAGGGTTACGACAAGGTTGTAGAGTGTCGGAGTGGTGTCTGTCCAGGGTTTTATGTCTGCGTAGTTCGACTGGTGTATGGCGAACCAGTCGCCTTTGCTGAGTTTGACGCCGTATCCAACTCCGCTGACAGCAATGCCATCGAGGGTATACAAGGAGAATGTCACAGAGCCGCCCTGCACCTCGCGGTTGAGGTCTATCATCACGTCAAGGCGGCCAGTGCTCCAGTCGTTGGTGTCGATGTCGGCGATGACCTTGATGTCGGTGATATAGGTCGAGGGGACGCTGTAGAGTTCTACGTCGCGTGTGATGCCGCTCATGCGCCACATGTCCTGGCATTCCAGGTAGCTGCCGTCGCACCATCGGATGACCTTTGCCACCACGCGGTTGCGGCCAGGCTGCAGGTAGCGTGTGATGTCCCACTCGGCAGGAGTCTTCGAGTCCTGGCTGTAGCCCACCTCACGGCCGTTGATGTAGAGGTACATGGCCGACTTGACGGCACCGAACTTGATGACGGTGCGGCGGCCCTGCCACGATGAGGGCAGAGTGAAATCGCGGGCATAGACGCCAGTGGGGTTGTAGTCGGTGGGAGCATAGGGCGGGTTGGCCTTTGGCACGTTGGCTCCCTGACGGTCGCCGACGGGGAACTCGTTCTTCATGTTGACGTACACAGGCACGCCATATCCTTGGAGCTCCATGTTACCAGGCACACGGATAGTGTCCCAGCGCGAGGGGGTGATGGTGGCCTGACGGGGATTGTCGAAGAAGGCGAACTGCCAAGTGCCATTGAGGCTCATACGCCAGCGGTCACCGTCGGGGATGATACGGTCGTGGGGCTGCACCTTGTTGAGCCTATAGACCTCAAGGTTATTCCAATAAGGTTGTCCCTGTGCCGACAGGAAGCAGCACAGCAGCAGCAACAGTGTTGTTAGTCGGCGTGTCACCGTTTAGAAGGGGATGAATCCTATACCGAGTTTGAATGTTAAGATATTCGACATTATTGCATCGGCATAGTGCAGGTATTTCTTGTAGTTGCCGCTGAAGTCGAAGTCTATAGTCTTGGTGATACCGTAGGTGTAGGCATAGTCGACCTGCCAGTTGAGGAGCAGGCGGTGGAAGAAGGTGTAGTTACGGCCCATGCCGATATTGATGCCGAAGGTGTTGCCGCCGTTTCCGCCGGCGAGTTCGGTGAAGTGTACCCAGTGGATGCCGAAACTGAAGTATTTGCCCAGCGGAGCGAAGTCACTCTGCTGGTACTTGCGGCCATTGAGGCCAATGATGAACATATTCTTCGAGCTTTGGATGGTTTCGCTACGCCAGACGTAACTGTTGGTAGCATCGTCGTATTCGCCCCATTCCTCGTAGCGTTTCACATCCTCGTAGCCTTTGTGGTAGCGGAAGGAGGCAACCAGTGAGAAGTCGCGCTCCAGGGCCACCTCGAGAGATGCCCATGGAGTGAGGGCGAAATAGTGTCCAGCCTTGAAGGTCTGATAGCCTGCAAAGCCAAGGTTGAAACCACCTGCCAGTGCCACATGGTGGCCGAAGAGACCAGTGGGTTCATTCTTCTTCGAACGCAGGGCATGTGCGTAGGTGTCGTAAATCATAGCATCGACGAGGTCGCTATGGTCAGCCACGTTGTAGCTATAGCTCTCGCGTGCAAGTACCTTGCCGTTGCGGGCATCGACGATTACCGAGGCCGTGTTGGTGTGCTCGAGGCCCGAAAGGCTTGCGGGGATGACAACAGGGGCAATGGGAAGGATAAAGGCATAACCCCACGGTATATCGGGGTCGGTACCTTCGATGTTGAGCACCACGGTGATGTTGATGGTCTTGGCATTGTAGCGGTCGAGCATTTCGTCCATGGCAGGCTGCATGATGCGCTGCATGGTGTATTCACCTTTGTCGAGCCAGAACTCATTCATCCATTCGCACAGCGTCAGAAAGTCGTTGTACTGTGTGTCGCTCTCCATCATGTGGAGGCCGCCGTCGGAAAAGTTGACGCTCTCGCAGCCGAAGTGTTTGCCCATGCGCAGCAGGCGTGAGGTGAGGTCCGACTCGCGGCTGTCGCTCTCCGAGTATTTCATCTCGCCGTTCTTGTTGGCCACCCAATAGGTGGGGTCGAAGATTATTATGCTGTTGGCACTGTCTTTAACGTCGGCAGGCTTGGCAGCCGAGCCGTTGAGATGGTTGCGCAGTGTGCTGGTGAATTCATGGTCGGTGGCGGCTATGTCGGTGAGGGCATAGGCCGTAGGATTGCGCTTGGTCTGCGTCTCGCGTTTTTGCTTGATGCGTTCATATTTGGTCTTCGGACGGTCATTGTCGGTGGGGGCAGCCGCTGTGCTGTCGGCTGGCTGCTCATTGACCTCTTCCTTGGGTGCTTCGAGCACGAAGTCGATAACGCTCTTCTTGTTCGAGGAGCGCAGCTCGTCCATCAGGTCGGTGGCAATCCTTTCGTAGGAAGCGTCGGCAGGGAAGCGTCGGTGCAACTCCCATGCCTTGTGCAAGGCTATGAGGGTTGCCTGTTCGGCGCTCATCTTCTTCATGGCATAGTAGACCTGCTGGCTCTCGCCTTCGATGTCTTTGTAGTTGCCAACGGCTTTCTTGTCGTCCTCATTGTTTTTGAACATGGCTATACCGTAGAGCTCCTGTGCCATGTATTTGTTGAGCGTCTCGTCGTTGGGGTTGGCTTTGAGCAAGAGCCATGTGTTGTAGAATGCACGTGCATATTGGCCATGGACAACCTCTTGGCGTATGCACTCCTTGCGGGCCATGTCACGCAGAGCTTCGAACTCGGCCTTGGTGGTAACCACGTAGCGCTCACCGCCATAATAGCCGTCGAGGGCGGCGGCACAGTTGCGGCGGCGGCTTACGATGTTGGGGTGCGAGCTGCGGCTGTCGTCGTAGTTGTCGCGGCTGGTGATATTGGCCGTGGTGTCGAGCCAGCAGCCGGTGAGCTTGAAGTATGGGGTGTTGAACCAAGTGGTGTCGAAAGGAATCTCGTCGAATGGCAGTTCGCTGTACTGCAACACGTCGAACACGCCGTCTACGACCTCGCGGCTATAAGGACTGTTCATATAGAACATGGCTATGCCCAGCGAGTCGGCCTCGCTCTCCATCTCGCGGCTGCGGTGGTGACGACGCATGAAGTCGCTCATCTCGTTGTCGCCCTCTTCGACCTCTGCGGTGCGATTCTTGTTCTTGCCAACAATTTCCTCTATCGAGTGGCTGCGGTAGTAGTGTATTATCTCGTGGGACAGGATGAAGGCCAGCTGTGCTTCGTCCTCGACTTGTGCCACAAGACCAACGTTGACAAACACCATGCCTTGTCCGGTGGTGAAGGCGTTCACCTCTGGGCTGGTAACGGTGTAGAAACGAAGTTCCGAACGCAAGGCGGGGTAGTCCTTGAGCAGGGTGTCGGCTATGCGCGAGAGCATGTTGCTGATGGGATCGCCGTAGATGATGTGGCCGCCGGCCATCATCTTGTTGATGCGGTACGACGACTCCATGACCTGCTCTTTGTTTTTCACGCGGCCGCCGGCATACTGCTTGGCACGCTGCATGTCGGCATCGTAGAGCTGCTGCACGGTCATCTTCATGTCGGCGGGCACCTTGCCGCTGCTGCGCAGCTGTGCCTTAGCGCCGACGGCAAGAAGTACCGCCGCCGCAAGTATGAGTATCTTCTTCATTGGTTTATTTCAATTCCAGATGTGCGAATTGGCCTTGTTTTTTGTTGCTGAGGAGCAGCAGGTATTTGTTGCCGTCGAGGTGGTGGGCCGAGCCTATGAGGCTTTGCTTGTCGATATTGAAGTTTTCACTGCGTTCTTTGCCATCGGCGCTGAGGCGGATGACGCTGAGCACGGCTTTGTCTCTTGTGGCGACAAACTTCTTGACAGGCTTCTCGGCGGGCAGAGTGGAGTTCTTCACGCTGTTTGGCATTGCCAGCATGATGCCGTCGTTGCAGGGTTGCCAGCGGTAGCCCAAGCATCCGCGGTAGTTGGGTGAGCAGATGTTGTCGAAACGCCAGGTGCGGGTCCATTCCACTTTGCCGTCGGCCGAGACGCGCATCACCATCATGCCCCTGCGGTGGAAACCGCTGGGCAGACCGTCGACATATACCGTCCACATCTGGTCGATTACCAGGTAGGCGCCTGTAGCATCGGCTATGCCCTGCTGCAGGTTGCCAAAGGGTACCCAGTGGTACTTCATGCTGCCCGACTCTTTCTCGTTGGTGAGACGGGCAACTTCAAGGTCGGTGAAGTTGTGCTGGGTGACGGTGAGTTTGCCACTCTTCACGTCGTAGCAGTAGAAGTCGATGCGGTCGATGTTGGGGCCGGCCTCTTTGGCAGGCATCCAGTTGCGCTCGTCTTCCTGCACGGCCACGGCCACCAGCAGTTTGCCGTCGCCATAGCGTATCAGGCGTGTCTCCTTGGTGCGCACGTCGTCGGCGAGGCTGAAGCCGCAGTGCTCCTCGTTCTCACCGTCAGCGATGGTGAACAGGCATTTGCCCTTGTCGGTGAAGTAGGCCAAAACCACCTCGCCGCTGTCGGTGACGAACACTTGGTTGAAGCCGAAGCAGTCGACTTTAACCTTCCAGTATTCGGAGAGTTCGCGATTGTAGAGGGCCACCTTCACTTCGGCGTCCTGAGTCTTGCGTGCAGCCACGTAGACACCTGCCAGCAACTGCTGGTCGGCCGAAGTGCCCATGCTGAAGAAGAATTCGTCGCCCTTCTGCCCTTTATAGTCGGCTAGCACCACCTGCTCGCCCTGCATGGCCAAAGTCGTCGTGCGGCGCTCGCGCCATACGCGCAAGCCGTCGTCGTTGTTGTTCACAAACAGCAGGTCTACGTTGCCGTCGTTAATGAAGCCGCCATAGCAGTTGAAGTCTTTTATGGTGCCCATGTCGACGCGGCCCAGCTCGTTTTGCGAGTAGTCGTAGCTCGCAAGCGACTGCTTGGCGCGTCCCAAGCCGCTGTATTCAAATAGCACCACAGCCTTGTTGGTGGCACCTATAAACTGTTGGTCGAAGGCTCCACTAATTTGGCTGCCAAAACTGCCAGGAATGGCTTTGCCTATGGCCTCGGTGGTGAAAGTCGAGTTTTGCGAGAAGGCAGTAGTTGCGCCGAAAAGCAACATAACAGCAACAAATACAATCTTTTTGCTCATAATAACAAATTTATGTTTAAAGTGCAAATATACACATAATTCTGTGTTTTAAAAAATTTTTGTATCTTTGCAGCCCGAAATATGCAGGAAGGACTGGTCATACGCACTACCGGCAGCTGGTACCGTGTGTTGCTCGCCGACGGCGGGCAACTCGATTGTCGTCTGCGCGGCAACTACCGCCTGCGCGGCAACAAGCAGACCAACCCCGTGGCCGTGGGCGACCGTGTGCTGTTCGAAGTGCAGGACGATGGCACTGGCGTAATCCATGAGGTGCAGGACCGTCGCAACTACATAGTGCGCCGGGCCACCAAGCTCTCCAAGCAGACGCATGTCATCGCCGCCAATATCGACCTTCTGTGTATCGTGGCAACCCTTGGCCTGCCACGCACCTCTACGGGATTCATCGACCGCCTGCTGGTCACCGCCGAGGCTTACCATATTCCAGCCTGCATCATCTTCAACAAGTGCGACCTGTGGATTAATGATGAATGTGGAATGATGAATGAGGAATTCACCGATGTCGACGGCAATTCCTCATCCCTCATTCCTCATTCCTCACTACCTGAAATGTATCGCAATGTGGGCTACCCTGTGCTCGAGGTGTCGGCTCTGAAAGGCACAGGCCTCGATGCCGTGAAAGAGATGATTGCTGGCAAAACGGTGCTCTTCAGCGGCCACAGCGGCGTGGGAAAGAGCGCCCTGCTCAATGCCATAAGCCCCGGTCTCGGGCTCAAGGTGGGCCAGATATCCGACTGGAGTCTAAAAGGTAAGCATACCACCACCTTCGCCGAGATATTTCCTGTCCAGATTTCAAGCAATCAAGCAATCAAGCAATCAAGCAATCTCATTGACACTCCCGGCATCAAGGAGTTCGGCATGGTGGACTTCAACGAACAGGAGCTGTCGCACTTCTTCCCCGAGATGCGTGCGGTGCTGCACGATTGTCATTTTGCCAATTGTACCCACCGTCATGAGCCGCAATGTGCGGTGAAGGCCGCCGTCGAAGATGGCCGCATCAGCGAGGAGCGCTACCGCAACTACCTCAACATCATAGAAGATACAAATAATACACAATAATTATGTTTCAGTTAATCAGCTTCAAAGAGATATTAAGTACTTTTTTGGTGATGTTCGCCATCATCGACATCACGGGATCGATACCCATCTTTGTATCGATGCGCGACAAGGGGACCAAGATAAAGCCCTTCCAAGCTACCGCAGCGGCACTGGTGCTCTTCATCGGTTTCTATTTCCTTGGCGATGCCTTGTTACACCTCTTCGGCATCGACATGCCGTCGTTTGCCGTGGCGGGCTCCGTGGTGCTGTTCATACTTGCCTTCGAGATGATTCTGGGGCGCGACATCATCAAGAACGAACCCACCTCGTCGGGCGCCAGCATCGTGCCCATTGCCTTCCCTCTTATCGCAGGACCGGGAGCCATCACAGCCTTCATCTCGCTGCACGCCGAATACGCCACCGTCAACATCATGATAGGTCTGGCGGTGAATATCATTCTCGACTTCTTCGTGCTGCGCTATCTCGACAAGATAACCCATTGGCTCGGCGCCGACATCATCTATGTGCTGCGCAAGTTCTTCGGCGTCATCCTCCTCGCCATGGCCGTCAAACTCTTCGCCGGCAACATCATGGCGATATTCCATGGATAACAAATAAAAAACAACAAAAGACAAACAGCCGCAACATCATATTGCGGCTGTTTATCTTTTGCATTAAGCCTGGCTATTCCTGTTGTTTTTTTATCAGGTCTGAAACCACGTCTATTAAATCTTCCGTTTGCTGAACAAGAGGAAAAACCTGTTCTTTTGTAAGGCCGAAAGTATCACCATAGTCGCCTGTTTGGCGTAGGGAGAACAACTGACCGTACAATGTGCCAAATTTTCCTTCAAGGATTCCGGTTTTAACAAAATGCAATCCGAGCATCTGAATTATGCCGTGATGTGTCTGCACTGAATAACCCGATTGCAACAACAGTGCCGATACCGCCTAATAGGCAGCATAGTACAATCTATTGGCAATCATATCCCAATATCCAAATGGAACAACCGTTTTCACCTGTTCCATTGTCGTGCGAGCCTTTTCCACACGGTAAGTCACCAAAGCATATCTTTCTTCGTCAGATAAACTCATAGCCTGATTCTGTCGTGCATAACGTTTTTGTAGAATGGGGTGAAACTGCTCTCTTCCCATTCTCTCTTGGTAAGAAGGATCGGGATCACTGCAGCGTCAATATCCCATCCTTTCTCCATAAAGGGATAGGCAAACTGGCCGAAATCGGTATGCTGCAGGGTGTTTTTGTCCACCAATACAAGCACATCCCAATCTGACTCACTGGTGGCGGTACCACGAGCCTGTGAGCCAAATAACCACGCCTCGCTGCCCTCGGGCAACACTTGTGTGGCAATGTCGGCCAGTTCTGCTATTTTCTGCTCCCTTGTCATTTATTTATTTCAGGAATTTGAAGTCCTTGCCGAGGTAGTAGGCTTGGTCGCCGAGGCCTTCCTCAATGCGCATCAGCTGGTTGTACTTGCAGATACGGTCGGTGCGGCTGGCGCTACCGGTCTTGATGAGGCCGGCGTTCATGGCCACCACGAGGTCGGCGATGGTGGTGTCTTCGGTCTCGCCGCTACGATGGCTGATGATGGCGGTGTACTTGTTGCGCAGGGCCAGGTTGACAGCCTCGATGGTCTCGGTGAGGGTGCCGATCTGGTTGAGCTTGATAAGGATGCTGTTGGCGACATTCTTCTCAAGACCCATCTTCAGACGGTCCACGTTGGTGACGAACAGGTCGTCGCCCACGAGCTGGCAGCGGTCGCCGATAGCGTCAGTGTGCAGACGCCAGCCATCCCAGTCGTCTTCGGCCATGCCGTCCTCGATCGAGATGATGGGGAACTTGTTGACCCAGTCCTTCCAGAAGTCGCTCATCTGTGCGGGCGTCAGCTTCTCGCCGGTGCTCCACTTGAGCTCGTACATATTGGTCTCGGTGTTGAAGAACTCCGATGCGGCGGCGTCAAGGGCGATGTAGACGTCCTCGCCGGGGCGATATCCGGCCTTCTCGATAGCCTGGAGGATGCACATGATGGCCTCTTCGTTGCTGCCAAGGTTGGGGGCAAAGCCGCCCTCGTCACCCACGTTGGTGCTGAGACCTTTGCTCTTGAGCACGGCACGCAGGTTATGGAACACCTCGGCGCCCATGCGCAGTGCTTCGCTGAAGGTGGGGGCGCCGACGGGCATAATCATGAACTCCTGGAAGTCGATGCTGTTGTCGGCATGCGAACCGCCGTTGAGGATGTTCATCATGGGGATGGGAAGGGTGTGGCCGTTCACGCCGCCGAGGTAGCGGTAGAGTTCCTGACCGGTCTCCTGAGCGGCGGCCTTCGCCACGGCGAGGCTGACGCCGAGGATTGCGTTGGCACCCAGGCGGCTCTTGTTCTCCGTGCCATCGAGTTCGATCATCTTGTCGTCGATAGCCTTCTGCTCGTTGACGAACATGCCCTGCAGTTCGTCGTTGAGGACGGTGTTCACGTTATTTACAGCCTGCAGCACACTTTTGCCGAGGAAGAGGCTCTTGTCGCCGTCGCGAAGCTCGCAGGCTTCATGCACGCCGGTGGAGGCTCCGCTGGGGACAGCGGCGCGTCCGATGGCGCCCTGGTCGGTGTAAACGTCGACTTCAACTGTGGGATTGCCGCGACTGTCGAGGATCTGACGGCCCTTGATACCTATTATCTGACTCATAATTTTATAATTGTTAGTTTGTTATAATTATTTTCCTTCTTTAAAAGAATACAAAAATACTAAAAAAAATGCAAATGGGTAAAAAAATATCACTGGCTACCTAGTACCGACCTCCTATGAAAGGGTTACTGTGGGGAGGCACATTAAGAATATAACAGGCAAGAAAAAAGCCGGGAACTCCTGGAAGTTACCGGCTCATTTCTTTTGACTCTATGTGCAATTACATAGCGTTGACTTTGCGCATCAGCTTCGATTTGAGGTTAGAGGCTTTGTTCTTGTGGATAACGGAACGTTTGGCCAACTTGTCGATGATGGAGATCATCTTAGGCAGACGCTCGGTGGCGACGGCCTTGTCCTCGAGAGCACGGAAATCACGCAGGGCGTTGCGCATGGTCTTGGCGTAGTAACGGTTCTCTACTCTCTTCTTTTCGCTGGAGCGAATTCTTTTTTTTGCAGACTTGTGGTGTGCCATTTTTAATTTCTAATTTCTAATTTCTAACTTCTAATTCAGTACCGCGTGCGGGATTCGAACCCGCGATTTTGAGAATGAAAATCTCACGTCCTGGGCCTACTAGACGAACGCGGCCTAACGCTTTTTTAGCGTATATTTTCCGCCAAAAGCGGGTGCAAAATTACTAACATTTTCCGACATGACCAAATTTTTTTCAACGTCCATGGTTGAAAACGCATTCTGATCACTCGTTATCTGCCTGGAAACGAAAGCCTAAACGCTTGCCGGTGACCAGTAATTTTTTGTCAAAATTAGTACGCATCTCCCCTACTGAGACCAGCTTAACTTCGTCGTATGGAGGGGTCAAAAGGTCAAAATTGGTGGTATACTCGATAGCGCTCTCTATGATACTTTGCACCGACTCGTTGTTAATCAGTGAAGTACCGAAATTCGAGTACATCATACCCAATTCACGTTTACCCTCGATGAAGTAGTGTTTCTCGTTATTAACGAACACACGGCCAATCATATAGCCCATATCGTTGTCGCGCTGGTAGGCGAAGCTGTCGGCGAGGAAGTTGTAGATATGGATGACACCGCAGTAAGAGCGTCGGGCGTCGTCGCGCACATATGGTGTTTTCATCACCTGATGGTCGCGCGAGAACTCGAACACGTTGGTGTGCATCATAAACAGCAGGATGTCGCCGGCGAACTTGACTTCGAACTCGAAGTCGCCGCGGTCGGTGAATTCGAAGGCCACACTGCGGCCCTCGTCGTGGCATTTCTGTTTGAAGAGCTCAATCAGTTCGCGTGTCTCACGGCGGAAAATCTCGAAGGTCTCCTTGGTCGATTTATAGACCGTCTGCTTCAACTCGCTTTTGTTGAAGACAAGGTCTTTCAGCGATTCTTTCAGTTCCATGTCTTAACGATGGTTCTTTTTCATTTTGGAAGATTTCAGCTCGTAAGTCTCGAGGTAGGGAGGTGTGGTGCTGTTGACGGCGCCTTCCCAGTTCTTGCCACCGGCGGGAACGTTGCTGTTGAGTGCGGTCTGCATACTGGTGAACTGGGCGACAGTCCAGTTGGTGATGCCGCCAATTTCGCCAGAGCCTTGCACCACATGGCAATTTGCGATGGTAGCGTATGAGCCTTTCGTGCCGAAGAAGCTATGTGTCGGCGAGAAGTTCTCGTAGACATAGCAGTTTCTCACGGCGCCAGCCTCGAAGACGCCCACGAATCCACCGGCGATGCCGGTATTATCCAGCAGGTTGATGTGGCTCATGTGCACGAAGCTGTTCTCCACGCTGCCGCCGGTCATGGTGCCTACCAGGCCGCCGGCGTAATGGGCGCCGTCGTTAGCGAGGAGGGTAATCATCGTTGCAGCGTTATTGCAGAAGCAGTTGATGAGTTTGCCGCCGCTGACCACGTTAGCAATCATGCCGGCATAACGAGCGCGGATGGTGGCCTCGCTCCAGCAGTAGTCGACCGTGCCGTCCATATTGTCACCGACGATGCCGGCAGCGGCAGAGGAGGTGATGATAAGGGCGTTTTCGGAGGCATAGCAGTGGCGGACCGATCCGCGGTTGACGCTGACGATGCCCGACCACGGGTAGTTGGCGTTGACGACGCGCGAAGCGAAATAGCAGTCCTCGATCACACTGCTCGGGGCGGCGGTGTCGCAGATACCGGCGACACGCACCGGGGCCGGCGACGAGTTGGAGGACATCATCGAGGCGGCGAAGCACTCCCTGATAGTGCCGCGGTTGACGAGGCATATGCCTGCCACGCGACGGCTGCTGCAGAGCAGCTTGGCGTTGCAACCGCAGCCGATAATCAAGGCGCCTTCCTCGTTGTTCACGCAGATGCCTGCCAAGCCGCTATACGGGGTGGCGGTACCCCATTCGAGGCCGGTCTCACCGAGGGTCTTGATATGGCAGTCTTTAATCGTGCCGCGGTTGGTGAGGCAGAAGGGGGAGTAGCTGTTCGAGGAACCAGAGTTGACATTGCACTTCACCGAGAGCCCCTCGACTACGCCGTCGGCCGAGATGCTGCTGAAGATAGGAGTAGTGCTGTTGTTGGTGATACCGGGGTCGGAGGCGTTGGTGCCGTAGTAGGTCATGTGGCCGCGGAAGTTCTGGATGCCGGTGTTGTTCTCGGCGCCGGAAGTCCAGTTGCTTGTTGTAAGCTCGATGGTGGAGGTCATGATGCGGAACCACGTGTCTGCCGTCACTTCCTGGCCGTTGATCTTGACCGATGCCGACGGGTTTGCGTTGGTGGCGGCGAAAGCCGAGCGCACATATTTCAGGTCGGCCGCGGTGTAGATCTTGAAGGGGCGTTCTTCGGTGCCGTTACCGGAGATACCCGTCACGGTGCTACCGGCCCACCAGTCGGTGACGCCGAGGGCACGCATGTAGGTGATGCCGTTACGGCGGATAGGCACATTCATGTCCTTGGTGCAGGTGCGACCGCCGGCCGTATTGACCGCCATCGTCAGCTCGTACCATGTCGAGTCGTCGATAGTCTTGGTGGCGGGGAGCACGAGGTAGAAGGTGAGCAGGTCGCCGATGGCGAAATTGGTGCCGCCAGAGGGAGTAGAGATAGTTACTGTCTGGTTCTCTGTCGTGTTGTCATTCTCCACCAGGTAGGGATCGAAGGTGTTGTAATGACTCACCGAGAAGCGGCCTTTAAGCTGACGTTTGACGCTGGAGCCTCTCGAGGTGAAGGTGATGCTGGAAATAGTCTGGTCGGCGTCGGAGGCGTTATAGATCTGCACACGCACGATACCGCCCAGCGAGTGGAAGTCGAGGTTCGGCGAGGTATAAGGCTGATCCGTCGCGGTGCCGCCATACCATGCCACCATAGGCATGACATTATGGTCAAAGCTGTTGTCGGTGGCGTATTTCTGCGTCGACGGGAGGTCGATCTTCACCTCATTGAACGTCGTGAGGTCCACACCGCTACCGGTGGCATGGGTGATGATGTTGCCGCTACGATAGGGGTAGAGGGCGCAGAAGTACTTGGAGTCCCAGGGCAGAGTCGACTCGAAGACACCGTTGTACTCGGGGTAGTTGGCCGAGTTGTGGTTAAGCAGGATGCCCTGGGAGGGAGCATCGCTGCCGCAGGTATTCGAGTTGATGCTGATAGCATCGCCCTCGACCCAGTAAATCCAGTTTTCGTTGACCAGCTGGGTCTTGCTGTCTCCATTGCCCACCTGCTCGATACGAGCATTGAACTTCATGTTTGTTATCTCATCGTCGTGGCATGCAGCCGTAAGCATGGCGAGCAGAGCCAGCAACACAATGTGCGAACTTTGTTTGAACAGTTTCATCTTTTCTTGTTTCTTAGTCGTTAATCCATCCATTCGCCGGTCATGTATTCGCCATCATGGTCGGTGAACTCAGTAACCTCTTCGGCGGCGCGCATAGAACTGCGGTCGTCACCTTCGATAAGCACATAGTCCTTATACTGCGCCACTGAGTGGGCGAAGCCTTCTTCAGGAGCGTAGGAATAAAGCTCTATTACGGGTTTTACATATTTCCTTTTCATAATGGATATTACTTCTTAATGATTTTCTGGATGGTTACTTTGTCAGCTGTGTGGACACGCAGGTAGTAGATACCCGAGGCGAGCCGTTCGAGGTTAATCGTCAAGCTGTTGCCTGCTGCATCGACATAGTCGGCCAGACGGCGGCCTTCGTTGTCGTAGAGTTCCACATGCTTCAGCTGGTCGGTATCGACAGTCACATAGGAGGTCGTCGGGTTAGGATAGACCTTCACCTCGTTGACGGGTGCGACATCGGCGATACCGAGTGCGTAGTTAATTGTCAGTGCAAGAGTGATGATGCTGTCGCATCCGAATTCGGTGGTCAGCGTGTCGCTGAGGATCATCGTCACCGAGCCTGCGCTGTCGAGGGTGCGGTGCATCAGGGAGGTCTCCGTAGGCGTCAGGTAGAAGCCATAGCCAGAGTAACCTTCGCCGGCCTCGATAGTGTCGTTGTAGACAGTTGTGTTGCCGTGGTGCACGATGATGGTCAGGGCAGTGGTGCTGTCGACCATCAGCACAGAGTCGATGATGTTGATGTTAAGCATCGTGTCGGTAGTGTAAACCGAGCCTTCCCATTCAACTGCCTCGCAGTTTTCGAGGGTCAGGCGTGTCTCCACGGGGATAAGGTCGGGCTGGCCGAATATCGGGTAGCCGTGGTTCTTGCCTTCGAGGTCGCTGCGCCAGGTCTTATAGGTGTTGGCACCGTTCTCGCGGACCCAGAAGTTAAGCACGCGGGTGAGGTTGTCGACGCCATATACCGTCTGGTCGGTAGTCACGTGGTTGCCGGAGCCCTCGAACGAAGCCGTGGTGGTCACGGTTGCCGAGGATGCCACGGAGCCGCTTACGCGCTTCGCCGAGCCGTTCTCGTAGTAGTTGTTCGAAGCCTCGGTACCGCTGTTGAGCATGGCGCCCACAGCGCCGTCGTTGGTGGTGCCCACCACGTTACCATAGACGTAGTTGTTAGCTATCGAGGTGTTGGACGAGCGTCCCACGATACCGCCGACGAACTCGGAGCGGCCGTTGTTCACGAAGTTGACGTAGTTGTTCGTCACCACCGAGAGGTCGCCGCTCTTGGCCTTGCGGAAGAAGCCGCCCTTGACGGGAGCCTGGCCGTTGAGGTAACCTGCCAGACCGCCCACATAGAGACCGCTCATACGCGAGTCGTTACGGACGCCGGAGTTGGCGATGACCGACGAGTTGCCGTAGCCGATGACGCCGCCGCTGTAGACTGCGTCGCCCACGTACTTCGCCGACACGGTGGAACCGTTGATGATGTCGTGGTCAGACTCACCCATCATACCGCCGCTCACGTAGTGGGTGGTGAGGATGGTGGTGCTGTTGGGGTAGGCCACGCTGCCATCGTCGTCGATAGTGATGTCGCCGCCTTCGACCACGCAGTTGTTCACACGGGCGTAGCGCGAGGTGGCTGCCAGGGCGCCGACATACTCGTTACCGCGCACCATGGCACCGTTGAGGTTGATGCTGTAGACATGGGCGGTGTCGAGGAAGCCGAAGAAGCCCACATTGTTCATCTCAGGCTCGTCGAGGACGATGTTCTTGATGACTACCTGTTCGCCGTCGGCCAGGCGTGCGGTGTCGGTCTCATGACCGTCGCCACCGGCGACACCCTGGAACCATCCGCGGAAGGCGTGCTGGCGGTTGCCGACAGGACTCCACAGGTGGTCTTTCATGTCATATCCGCCGTCCTTCTGGTGGAGGTAGACTTTATTAAAGTAGAATTCGCGCGCCTGTGTGCCGTTCAGACCGTTCACCGTGCTGATGAACCAAGCCAGGCCGTTCTCGTTGTAGATATGCACGTCGCCGTTGTAGGTGATCACATAGCCAGCCTTGTTGACGGTATTGCCGAGCACCGAGTAGGAGGTCACCGTGGGACGCGAGCTGTAGGTGTAGTTCTCGTCGTAGGCGACACCGGCCTTGGTGGTGGTGTTGACCACATCCTTCCAGTAGTCGAGCGGGCTGTAGTAGGCGACCACGTCGCGGTTGACGGTGGGCACCACGAAGGTGGCTGTCGGAGCGTAGTAAGGATCGAAGTCCCACATCACGAACTTGGCCACGGGGGTGGCGGGGCTTCCGCTATACTTCGGCGTGGTGGCGAGTTTGATGACTTCGCCTTCGCAGAAGAGTACTTCGCTCAGCGAAGTGCCGCCGCCCATACCGTCGTCGATGAACACCGAGTAGTCGGAATGGTCATCGTTGTAGACCACCGACTGGATGACACCGTTATAGGGGCTTGCCCAGACCTTCGGGGTAATCTGCACAGCGTGGTAGTTACGGGTGGCGCGGGCGTGGTGTGCATTGTTGGTGTCGGAGAAGGCGTTCTCGGAAGTCGTGGCTAAACCATTGTACTTGGTGGCGTCGAACTGAGGAGCGTTGGGGTCGGTGTCCTTGGCGAGGGTGAGGTCGATAACCTTGCTCAGGTGACAGTTGCCGGAAGCGTCGGTGGCCTGCACCGTGAAGGTAAGGTTAGTCTTGTTATCCATGGTACCGAGCATCATGTTGTAGGTAATCAGGGTGTCGGCGATGGAGGCCTCGAAGCCGCTATAGTTGCCGGCCTTGACCTGTTTCTTGATTTCGTTGCTGGTGTACCTTGTAGTGTGGTCGAGGCTGTTATGGCCGCTCCAGTTGTAGGTGTAGGGGAAGAATCCGCCCTGGACGCGGTAGACGATAGTATCACCGGCGGCGGGGCAGTTCACATTAGGCAGGCACTTGTACTCCAACACGTCGAGCGGGTAGATATGGCTGCCTGCGAAGTATTCGTGCTGGTCGTCAAGCACCTGATGTCTGAAGGTGGCGCAACGCTGCAGGTAGACACGCTGCGGGTTGACACCGTTGTTGAACATCACAAAGTAGCCGCCGTCGGAGGAGAAGTTGTTGTTGGCAACAACATCGGACAGGTGGGAGCCGGAAGGCTGGTACACTATCTGGATGGTGTCGCGCAGCTCCTCGTCGATGTCGGGGAACCACTTGCTCACGCCGATTCTCGTGCTGGGCGAGATAGTCGACGAGAAGTAGATCAGCTCCGACTGCGAGTCGGCGGTATCCTGCTGAGCCAGCGAGAGGGCGGTGTTGGGTTGACGCATAAGCAGCACGTTGGCGAGCGTTCCGCTGTGCTCCACGAAGTTGTATCGCAGGAGTTTCTGGACGCCACTCACATCTTTCGTGTAGTCCTCCCAGAAGCGGTTGGTGTGGTTGCTGGCGTTGCTGTCGCCCACATAGTTCTTGGTGATATTGACAGCGGTGTTGGCGTTGGAGGCGAGCAGTTCGAGCTTGCCGCCATTGACGAACACGGCACCGTTGTAGGGGTGAATCCTCCATGGGGTATTGTTAGCGTCGGTGTGCAGGTAGTCGCCGTTGAGGATGGTGTCGCTCAAGTTGTGCTGTATCGTGACGTTGTTGATCAAGTTCAGCACGCCGTTGGTTCCGACGTTGATGGCGCCGTATCTCGTCATATCGTCACCCTTGTAGCCGTTGTAGTTATACTCCAGGTTCACGCCGTTCTGCAACGAGACGGTACCGCCGTTGCTCACAGCGATAATCGGGCCGAAGACGATGTTGGTGTCGGCATATTTCTGTTTGCCGACGGCGTTGTCCAAGGCACCAGGTATGGGGTTGTAGACCACTTCATGGTCATCCCAGGTGTAACTCGGGGCACCGTCGTAGCCACGTTCCGTGTATACCTTGTCAGGTTCAATCTTCGACAGCATACCGCCGTTGAAGGTGATGAATCGTGCGGTGAAGCTGGCGCCGGGCTCTGCCACTTTGATCATGGTGCCGCGGTATACGCCCTTTTCACCAGGCATCTGGTTGTGGTGACCGTCATAACGTATCACGGGCACGTACATATAGTCGGAGCCCTTGATGAGCAACGGTTCTGACGAGGTAATCTTGAGGGTGTCGAGGATGCATATCACGTCGCCTTCCTGATAGATGCGCTCGTCGAAAGCGTCCTTGATGTTGGTGAGGTAGTGGTCAGGGAACTTACCGGCGTTGGTCTTGAGCTCCACATCGGTGAAGAATTCGTTCTCGCCGTACCACCTCAGGTCGTGACCCGTCAGGGTTCTGTTGTTACGGGTGATACTCGGAGCCGAAGCCACATAGATGGTGTCGCCGATATCGCGGGTCTTCACGTTGATGGTGAGCTTGAACTCCTTGCGGGGTTCGCCGCTGGCGGCGGAGCCCTTGTAGCTCTTGAAGGTCATCACCACCTTGCCGACATAGCCCTTGCCTGGCACCTTTTCGTACACGTAGTCGCCGTCGTAGTTCAGGTTCACGTCGAGGGCGGCCTCGCCGTGACCGTCGAGGGTACCTATCAGTTTGCCGTAGTCGCCGGGAACGGTAAGTGCGTTATGGGTATAGTGGTTCGTACCGTCGCTTATCTGATGAGGCTGGCCGTTGCCCTTGCCCACCACTGTGGCCAGGTCGAGCGGTTCGCGCACGTCGCGGGTATGCCAACCGGTACTGGAGGCGATAGAGTTGGTGATGTTGTCAGAGGGTTTGATGGTCATGCGGAAGAGGTTGCCCTGGCCCTGGATAGATGCCGAGTCGCTGGTGAGGTTGAACCAGGTGGGGTTCTCCGAGCTGTGGGTCCAATGGCCGTTGCCAGGGACATAGCCGTTTTCTGGATCGTTGTACTTCGTGGTGGGAGCCCACTCGACTTTCGTGAGGTAAAGCTCACGGCCTTCGAGGGTGGCGGGGATAACCACCTTACGCGAGAAGATATTGGAGCGGCCTTCGTTGTACATGGCCAGCACCTCGTACTCCATGTCGCTGAAGTCTTCCATGATGGTCGAGATGGTAATCTGCACCTGGATAGGCATGTTCAGGTTACTGTCGAGGTATTTGACGTGGCCGTGGCCGTCGCCGTTGGGGTCGATCTCGCCGGTGTTGTACTGTCCGGCCGAGTTCGGGGCGTTCTGGCCGTCGCCGTTGTAGTTCATACGTTTCGGCACAGCGACGAATTCATCCAGCGTGAAGTTGATATAACCCACGAGGGTGTGGCTGATTTCGTTGCCGTAGGTCACGAAGAGGTCCATCTCAGGCAGAGCGTTGGTGTTGTCGCTCACCTGGGCGGTGACGAAGTTGCTCCATGTGTTGACATGTTCGTTACCCGATACAGCCGTACAGGTATCCCAATCCGAGAGCTCGTCGACCGAGGCCGGTGCGACCAGCTTGTTCGTCGTGGGATCAATCTTGAAGTTGCTGCCGGGGGTCATCACGAGGCCGAAGTAGGTGCCGGGGTTTTCGAGCACCATCTGCACCAGGCGCGAGGGGTTGTCGCCCACCAGCCTGATGTTAGGTTCTTCAGAGTGTTCGGTAGCGTTGTTGTCCGGGTCGTCATCGGGATGCCATGTATTGTCCATGTTGTCCCACGAACTCGGCAGGCAGGCCTGGTCGGTCATGCGCATCTCCTCGTTCTCGTCGGAAATAACCACACCGGCAGGGCCGTTGATCTTATAGTAGTGTCCAGCCTCCGATGGCGGGAGTTTGAGGGTCGACTTGGACATCGTGAAGTTGTACGGCACGCCATTGATAATCTTCGTGAACGGCTTGTTGACCTCCAGCTGTTCAGGCACGGAGTGAGCCTGCACCACGGCGAAACGGGTACGGGTACCTTCACCGATAGACCACACACGGTAGCGAGTGCTGTAGTTGAGGTAGGAGTATTCGGGGTTGTTGTGGTTGGGGTCCGCGGGGTCGTAGTATTCCCAGGTCAACACCTCGCCGTGCGAGCCGGCGACGTTGTCGATCACCTTCAGCGAGTCGGAGCAGGCCGGCATGAAGCCGCCGTCGTCCACGTTCACGTCGCCGTACTTCGGCGCCGCGGTGATAACGGCGTTGGTATTCTGCTCTGCCATGATGTAGGCGAAGCCGCTGATGTTAGAATACTGGTCGTTCTCGTCCATGAAGTCGACGTTGATACCCTGATGCATCAAGATGGCGGGCAGGCAGCGTTCGTTCACCGTGCGGTTGAGCATGGTGAGCTGCTGGCAGACCGAGCCTTCAGGTGCGCAGGCGGGGCACGCCGGGTCGCTGGTCGAGAAGCAGCGGTCGAAGGCGTTGTTGTCGGTAAGCACCAACGGCCAGCCTTCTTTGTAGAAGTTCACATGGGTGATATTCGTTGCGGTCTTGCGCAGCGAGATGATGTTGTAGCCCATCGTGTTCATCGTGCCGATGTGGTTGATGGTGAACTCGCGGCTCTGGTAAGCCGAGATAGCATCCTTCTCGCCGAGATAGTCGATTGCCGTGTTGTGCAGCCACAATTCGGAAGCGCGCTGGATAGACTGTATCTGCTTGTTGGGGGCGCAGTTGTCGGTATTCATTATACCGCTGTTGGGGGCGCCGTAGTTGCGGATGTCGATACGGCTCTTCAGGTCACCGCCCTTTGCCGAAGTACCGGAGCCGATGACGCTGTAGACAATGTTCATTGTCGGGAGGGTCACGTGTTCTTCATCCATGTAGGTATTGTACTGGTTGCCGTCGACGATAATCCAGTTGTTGCCGCCGAAGAAACCGTCGGCGTCGTAGGACGACGAACCGGCATTCTCGCCCCAGTTGGCACCGCCATAGATGGAGTTCTCGATATTAAGCGTACCTGTAGGCATGGCCTCCACAAGTCCGTCGGTGGCGCCGGGGCGGAACACCTCGTATACCGTCGCCGTGCCGTCGGGATTGCGCCAGACCTCGCAGCTGTCCACTGCATCGATACCCACATTGACATAGGCCGATCCGAACACGTTGCCCAGGTAGCCGCCACCGTAGATATTCACGTTCACCGTGCCGCCGGTCACATTGATGATCGACGACGGGCGCTTGGTCGACATGCTCTGGTAGTTTGCTCTGGTCACTGTCTCGCCCGGGTCGGTGGGATCCAGGTGATAGCACTCGTGCCAGTAACCGTCGCTGACGTTCTCCGAGCCGCCGTAGATATCGTTTGCATAACCGCCGCTCATGTTCACCATCTTGAGGCCGTAGACCAGCGACTGGCCACCGGAGGTACCGGCAGCGCCGCCGTAGACGTTGTTCTCAACACGGCCGCCCTTGATGTTTACAATCAGGTGGCTGTATTTCGTCGGGTCGTCGAAGGGCAGGTTGTTGGGGTCGTAGTCGCGGGCCGTGGTGATGTTGGTGCGGAGGGTGTCGGCCACATAACGGCCGTTGGCATCTTTGTAGAGAGCTCCGATATCGTTGAGCTTGTACGGGATGCTGGTACCCATCTTGCCGCCGCCATAGATGTTGCTCTTCACGACGCCGCCCTCCATGTTGAGGTTAACCTTGAGGGTGTTGGGCACGTAGAGGCGTTTCGGCTCTGCCGTCAGGGGACCGTCGCCGTCGGGGTCGGGGTAGTTGCCGGCGTAGACGCCCGAGGTGTATTTCGAGTCGACATAGTTGCCGTTACCGGCACCGTACACGTTGCCGTAACGACCGCTGATGATGCGCACGTCGGTGGCGTTGACATAGCCGGTGAAGTCGTTGCCGCCGAACACGCTGTCGGCAGTCATGGCTGTAGTGTTTTCATCACCTGTCACGCCGCGCATCACCACGTGGGTGGTGCCGAACACCGTCGAGCCCCAGCAGCCGCCGTAGAGGGCCGAGAAGGGCTCTTCCCAGGTGTCGTAAGCTTCGATGTAGGTGTTCTCCACGTCACCGCCGCGGCCGCCGCCGTAAGCACGGGCAGACGACAGGCTGGAGGCATGGTGCAGGTGCACCGTGGTGTAGCCGTCGCCGTCGTCGGTACTGACCACATTGCCGCGGTGCGGTTTGTTCAGGTCTTCCCAGATACCCTCGCCGCCGCCGTAGACAGCGCCGTTGATAACCAGGTCGTGATATTCAGTCTCGTCGCCCGGGGTCGTGGGGTCGTCAGCCACCGAGGGGCACCTGCGGTCGTCCACTTCGACGAGGGTCAGTCGGCAGTCACCCAAACGGCCGCCGCCATACACGTTGTCGTCGATCTGGCCGCCCCACAGGTTGATCGTGGTCTTGTCCACGAAGGGCACACCAGAAGTACCTTCTGCCAAGAGGTTGGCGGCGTTATGGGGCTGGCCGAAGTTGTAGACGTTCCAGCCGTCGAGGATCTCATCGTATTCATAGTGGCCGTTCGAGCCGCCGTAGATGTGGGCCACACGGCCGCCGCTCACGTCGATGCGGGTGTTGCCGTGCACCGTGCCGCTGATATCGTTGCCGCCGTAGACGTAGTTCACGCCCTTGCCGTCACTGGTGTTCGAGTTGCGGATGTCGACATAGGTCTTGTACATAACGTCGGCCTTGCGGCAGCCGCCGAAAATAGCCTGCTTGACGGTCACATTCTCGTTGTCGACGCGCACGTAGCACGAGACACTGTCGATTTCTTCGCCGCAGTAGGAGGTCACCTTCTTCTTGGCATTCATGTTGCCGGAGTTGCCGCCACCGAACACATAGTCCACGGTGCCGCTCTCCAGGATGATATCGGGCACGCAGGTGGCCATGTTGTCGCGGTTGTTGCCGCCAAAGATGGTACCAACGGCATAGATATCAGGATCGCGCACGCCCTCGGGGGTCTTGTTGTTGAGCACCACTCGCACGTTGTCGCGGACACCCACGCCGTTGCCGCCGCCGAACACAGTGTCGATCCAGCTGCCGGCCGACGTGGCGATGTCGATGAACGACGAGGACTGCAGGGGTCGGTTGTCCGTTGCCTCATCCATGCAGACGACCTCCAGGCTCGAATACTCGGGACGCGAGCCGTCGTAGTTGTAGGCACCGTTACCGCTACCGTACACGCAGTTGATGTGGGGAGTGCCCTCGAGGCGCACGAAGGCGGAGTGGGTGGCGCTGTATTTGGGGTTGCCCAGGTCGTCGGTGCCGTCTACAATATTCATGTGGGTGCCGTCGGAAGAGACGAAGTCGGCGGGATCCACACCGGCATGTATCGGCGTGCCGTTGAAGACCACGGGGTCGATCTTGTAGGCGCCGAAGTACTCGATGCTGCCCATGCAGTCGTTGCCGGCGTAGAGCGAGCCTTTGATTGTACTGGTGCCATGGATGTAAGTATAGCTCAAGCCATAGATTGACGAGAGGTAGCCGCCGCCGTAGGCATTACCGTCGCCATAGCCGTCGCCGTGGTGCAGTTCGCTACCCACGGTGCCGCCGTTGAACTGGAAGTGGACCGAGCCGAGCTTGTTGCCCTTCTCGCCGCCGGGGAGCAGCAGGTTGCGCTCGCCGTTGATATAGGTCAGTCCGTTGGAGCCCGTGCCGGTGAAGCTCGCGCTGTCGCGGATAAGGATGCGGTTCTTGATACCGGCCTCGTTGTAGCCGATGTTGGTCATAACGCCGCCACCGTAGGCCGAGAAGAGCACCTTGGGCTGGTAGCCGCTCACATTGGCGTGGATATAGAGGTTCGAGCTGTTCTGTGTCGGGGTGAGCATGCCCACGTACTCGTCGAACGGGTCGTAGGGCTCGTTATTGTAGTCCACCGGCTGGTCGCCGCCTTCCATATAGCGTTCGCCCAGTTCGGTAGGTTTGGGGTTGGTCTTTCTCTCGTGGCAGTGGTAGAAACCGTCGCTACCGCCATAGACATCCTGCAGCACTACGGCGTTGCCGTCGAGCACCACGTAGGTGCCTTCGCCGGTCTCGGTGCCCACGTCGCCGCTGATATCGTTGCCGCCATGGACATATCCGAAGACACCGCCGCTGAGCCACACACCCGTCGAGTAGCGCACGTTAGCCATTCGGCAGCCGCCATAGACCTGCTCGCAGATGATACGCGAAGGCAGTCCGTCGGGAGGTGCCAGGTTCGACTCCATGGCGAGGTCAGGACCGGGGCTGTGGACAAAGCAGCTGAACACATCGGGCCACTGGTAGGCCCAGCCGTTCATAGCGTAGCCGATACGGGATGCCATATCAGGCACGTCCGACACCGGTCGGCTGGAACGCATGTCGCCGGCGTTGCCGCCGCCGTACACGGCGCACACGCCGCCCGACCACAGGTTGATACGGCTGATGTCATACATCGGGGCGTTGTTGTTACCGCCGAAGAAGGCGCGCACATTGTAACGGCCGATATCGAGGTTGAAACGTCCGGGAGTATGGTTGGCCAGCGAGGCATAGTTGGTTGCAAAGTTGGCTGCGTCGCTCCAGTTGATATGGTCCGACAGATGGGCGCCTGCCACCTTCCAGGGCTCGGGGCCCGGGATGAGGTTGCCGCTGCCGTCGACCCACTCGCGGGTGATACTGTCGTTCTCATAGATGAAGTTCGAACCGGTGCAGTAGATGACGCCGATAGGCCATTTGACCGAGGCGCGGTTGCCGCCGAGGAAGCAGGTGTCGACCATACCGCCGGTGATATACACATTCGACTCGGAGCTCTCCACCAGGTTGCCGCCGCCGTAGACATAGCGGATACCGTAGTCGCGTCCGTAGCCGCGGAAGTAGGTGTTGTAGAGGTTGTGGCCCGTATATTCGTGGCCAGTGGCACTCTCGAAGGCGGTCTGGAAGGTCGAGAAGTTGGCGTCGCCGACCTTCGGGGCTATCTTGGTGCCCGCGATGGTGATGACGTTCTTGGACGACTCGGCCACGCTGCCGCCGTAGTTGTTGCCGCCGAAGACAGCGTAGATGGTGCCGCCGAAGACATCGATTGTCGTGGCGGCGACCGATGCCTGCACGCCGATGAAGGCGTTCTCGGCTCCGCCGAAGAGGGTGTCGATGAGGATGTAGTCGTTGCCGGGATGGTTACGGACACCCACCTCGATGGTGGCTCTCTTGATGTAAGGTACTGTGCCGGTACCGTCGTTGCCGGTCTCGCTGGCGTCCATGTCTGCCGGGTTGCTGTGCACAGGGTTGTAGTAGAACTGCGTCGTCACGATACGCTGGTCGGCGCCGCCTTCGTCGCGTTCCCAGTTCCAGTGCAGACCTAAAGTATCCTCGGGCAGGATGGTCGGGTACGATGCCGGGGTATAAGGTTCCCACGACTGCGTACTCTCGTTCCATTTCTCGCCCTTGGGCTGGTAATGCCACGGATAGACCTCGCCGTTGAAGTAGTAGCTCTGGTAGATGAGCGAGGTATTTACTTTCGCGAAGTCGGTGGGACCGAAATCGTAGGGGTAGATATCGGGCACGTCGTTCTCGTCGACGCCGAAGTTGATGCCGCGGTAGGTGTAGTAGCCGCAGCCGCCGCCATAGACATAGCCGATGTGCACCTTGTGGTCGGCGTCGGTCTTGGTGGTGCCCAGGTTGATGGTGGCGCCGTTGTCGCCCTGCACCCAGCCGGCGATATCGTTACCGCCGTAGAGGGCGTAGATGGAGTCGCACGAGACAACGGTGACATTGGTGTTGCCGCCCACATTGGCCATACGGCCGCCGCCCACCACGAAGCCGCGCACCACAGGTGCGTTGGTGGCGTCAGGCATGGCTGGACGGTCGACATGGTTGTTAAGGAGTATCTCCACATCCTTGCTCTGGGTGGTGCCGTTGGTGTAGGTCACCGTCACGGTCACCGAGGCCACGGCGCCGGCATGCGGCACCTCGACGCAGTTCACCGTCACCGGTGCATCCGACATCACCTCGGTGGCGCTCAGGGTGAGGTAGCGGCGCGACGCGTTGCTGAGTTTGTAGTTCACCTTCTCCACCGTCAAGGCCTCCAGATAGGAAGTCGGCGGATCTGTGTGGCGGGCCACGGGGCTGCCATAGTAGTAGTATCTCACATATTCGGGAATACCGGCGCTACCGAAGGTCTCGGTCTCGCGCTGGCCGTAGTCGAGGTGGAGACCGCGACGTTTGACCTCCAGACGGTATTCAGTATAGGGGTCGGTCACCTGTGCCTGATAGGGCAGGCCGCCGCCGTTGGTCACCACGATATTGGGGCTGACGGTGGCCGACTGGCCGTAGCGCAGGCTGGTGGCGGAAGTCTCGTTGTAGGCTACGCCCACGCTCACGAGTCCCTTGTTGTCGGGTATAGAGGAGATCTCTTTGGCGTGGCCTTCCACATACACCGGCAGATACAGGGCGCCGCTGCCGTTGGGGATAATATCCACGCTGTTGTCGGGGTTGACGCGGGTATAGGGGTCGTAGTAGGTCTTGAACTCTTCGTCAAGCACCGAGTCCGTCTCAGGGTTGCCTGTAGCGCGTATGGGGCACGGCTGCTTCAGCTGCTGCGTGGGGTGCTCGGGGTCCATGACGGGGTCGCCGTTGCCGTCGACTACGCCGCACTTGCGGTCATAGATGACATCTTCGGGACGCTGGTAGGAGTCGTGCGACATAGTCCAGGTACCCAGGGTACCCTCGGCGTTCTTGTCGTCGTACATAATCCAGTGGTAAGCCGTCTTACGGTTACCGTCGACATACGACACATCGCTCAGTGCGGCGCCGAAGTCCCAGTTATACCAATAGGTGGTGTTCTCGATAGGATCCTTCACGTTGTATCTCACCACCTTCAGCTCGCTCGGCGAACCGACGAGGTAGAAGCGGTAGGTCTCCTCGCTGATAGTCCACGTCTGGTAGTAGTAGCCCGACTCGCTGGTGCGGTACCACACGCAGTAGGGGTCGAAGTCGGCTGTCTCCACCGACTGGATGGCGGGGTGGACGGGGTCGGTAAGGTCGAGGCGCAGGAACACATCGCCCATCACGGTGATATGCGTCACGTTACTCGGGTTGTAACGCCACACATTCGCCCACGCTTTGGGCACACTGTTCTTGTCGAATGCCACGGGAGTGGTATGACCGATGCCGTCGGCACCTTCGTACCACAAGAGGCGGCCGTTGCTCAGCGTGTACGTTGCATCCTGGGCGTGCACCGCGGCAGCCATGCCACACATGGCAAGCATTAGAACCAATAATCTCGCTGATGCGATTACGTTATTTCTATATCTCTTCATATTCGTTAGTTTTCTCATAGTTACTATCGGCATTGTCTTGTCTCTTTTCTTTAGCATCTGTTAGAATCAATAGTCGCCAATTTTAACTTCAGTATTGCCTGTGACTTTGGCTGCATTGCCGCCGCCATAGACATTGCCGTATATGTTGGTGCGGTTGCCGCGCACGTCGACCTTGGTGTTGCCATAGATCGGGGCTGCGTTGCCGCCGCCGTAAATATTGCCGAGGACCTTCACCGTGGGGTTAGCCATGACCGGCGGTTCGCCGCTGGCGCGGGTCTCGGCGGTCGTGCCGATGTTGACCACCGGGTTGGCAACCACCTTGGCGGTGTTGGTCTGTGTAACGTAGTCGGCATAGGAGTTGTAGAGTGCCAGGGAGTCCTCGTAGCGTGTCTGGTGCTCGCTGTCCCAAGCGGGCAGTGCAGGCACCACAGCTTCCCATTCGCTCTGCGTCATGGGTCTGCGGTACGGGAACACGGGGGTGAGGTTCTGATAGCCCTTGCCGCCGCCGAAGACATCCTTGCGGGCCGTGCCGCAGATGAGGTTGACCTCGGGCGAGAGGGCCGTGGCGTCGGTAGGTTCATAGTTCACTAGGTTGCTGCCGCCGTAGACGCTGTTGAAGCGCAGCGGGCAGTCGGAACGGTTCGAGTCGATGGTGACGGTGATGGTGCCCTTGATGGCGCCGCCCAGGTTCGATCCGCCGAAGATCTCGTCGATGACGTGACCCGGGTTGGCACCGTAGACGTTGACCGTCACGTTGCCCCAGATGGTGCCGCCGCTCATGTTGCCGCCGAAGACGCGATCCATGTCGCCACCATAGATGTTGAGGGTAAGATTCTTCGGGTTCTCGCTGGAACCGATGTCGGCGTTGCGGGCGCCGCCGTAGACCTCGGTGAGGCCCGTGGCACCGCAGGGGATACTGATCTCTGCCTCGCCGCCGTCGGCCTGGTTGCCGCCGCCGAAGACTTCCTTGGTCATGATGGGGCAGTTGCCTTCGGGGTCGATGTCGACCGAGGCAGTGCCTTCGACCACACCCTTGCTGTTGCTGCCGCCGAAGAGCTGGCCGGCCAGACCGCCGTGGATGGTGACGATGGCGTCGCCGCTGTTGGGAGGCGCTATCGCGCCGGTGATCTTGCTCACGTTGGCACCGGGGTTGCCGTCCACCTCGACCGACGAACCGTTACCGCCGGCGTATACCTGGTAGAAGCGGCCGCCTTCGATGGTGACGTTGTTGTTCAAGGTGTTGGCTGCACGGCCGCCGCCGTAGACATACATGATAGTGTTTTCGCACCCGTGCACGTAGACTATCGACTTGCGGTCGGTCGCGACGGGCCAGCTGCCGGTGATGCGGCCCTGATAGAGGTCGTCGTAGATGGTGCCGGAGCAGTCGAGGCTGCCGTTGCCGGTGAGCACCGAGGCCTGGTTGCCACCGCCGTAGACGCCGTAGATGGCGTAGTTGGTGGCGATGTTCGAGCCCGTGGTGTCGGGCAGGGCGGGAGGCGTGGCGGTGGGGCAGGTGTTGGCGCTGGTGTGGGCGGTGCTCCACACGTCGACGCGCATGTTGCCCAGGGGCGACGAGCCGGCGTCGTTGCCG
>JAEEGL017442225.1_pt1 | contig 31943 bp, 27 predicted proteins | sample 9134231 | NCBI WGS metagenome assembly JAEEGL01 (sample SAMN16246548, study PRJNA631951) | gut metagenome | biome: gut microbiome; feature: rumen; material: fiber-attached | host: Bos | place: Iran: Karaj | collected 2018-10 | reverse complement strand
GGAGTTTTGTGTCCTCAACCAGAACCTGTGCCAGCGCGACCTTTTTGACCATGCCACCTGAAAGCTCGCTCATTTTGCGGCCAAGGTCATTGATTCCAAGCACGCCCAGAATCGAGCGGATCTGGCTTTCGTAGTTCCAGAGATTGCCCTTATCCATTTCAAGAGTCAGCTCGTCAAAGCGTAACTGCTGACCGTTAGTTAGGCCATCGGCCATTTTCTCACATAAATCTTCGTATTCAGTGATGATTTTGAGTTTGGGACTTTCTGACTTAAAAATATGCTCGCGGATTGTATTTTTCGGGTCAAACTCAGGATTCTGTGGAAGATAACTAACTCCCGATAGTTTGTTTATTGTAATCTGACCGTCATCTGCCGGCAAAACACCAGCAATTACATTCAAAAGCGTTGATTTGCCAGTGCCATTTCGACCGATAATGGCTGCCTTGTCGCCCTCGTTCAAGCCGAAAGTAACGTCACGAAAAAGAGGAGCCTCACGCCCCATTTTGGAAAGATTTGAAACTGATAATATATTCATAGCTCACAGCGCGACAAGGAGGGGGTCGCGATTCTCCATTATTTTTCAGACAGCCCCCATCCTTAAAAAAGCAAATTAATCTAAGAGCGACGGTTAGTTTTTTCTTCCTGCCAGTCATGGCAGCTTATAAAGAAATGGTCTCCCGAGCGACCGTCAATTCCCGTGGCAAATTCAATTCCATCTTCCGGCCTCTGATCCTTGTAGTTTGAAACTGAATACCAGAAAGTACATTCCACATCGTTGTCGTCATTGTCTACATATTCAGAAGGCAGCTCGTAGTAAAAGAAATAATTGCAGCCTTCTCTTTCGATTAGGGAATCTTCATCGATTGGAAGCTTGATTCCACTGTAATACCAGGCAAAGTTTTTTGATGCTTTTATAAATTCTTCTTTTGTCATTTTTATCACACAGATTCCTTTATTATCTTGGCGAAAATTATAGCATAAAGGCAGAAAAGATAGAATCTGTGTGATGTGGAGCCTTATTGGCAAGTAAAGTTTTGGGATTTTTTATTCTCCTGCAACTTCCCCAAGGGCAAAAACTGCATTACGGCAGCAGTCATCACACTCACAGAGAAGTTTTCCAGTGCCAATACCCTTCAAATCTTTGCAAGCAACGGCTCCGCACTTTTCTTTGAATTTTGAAAGAAGCTCCCGGCTCTGGCGGACAGTTCCATTTCCTTCCGTGCGAAGGCCAAGAATCAAGTTCGCACCCACAAGAGCGCCACATGTTGCCTCCATACAGCCCATTCCGGATGCAAAACCAGCTGCAAGTTTCTTCAAACTTGCTTCGTCAATGCTCACCGTGTCAACCAAAGCCTTTGCAACAGCCTGACAGCAATTGTATTCTCCCGAAAGTTTGTATTCTGCGGCTTTTTCAGCTCTTTCCTGAATTGTCATATCTGTACCTCCTTTAGTTCTATGTAAATTTATTTTAAATTTAAAGCTTTGATTTTACAAATTCCCTGAGTCATGCATCCCATCGGACAGAAAGTGCACCACGAACGCGGCTTGTACAAGACCATAACGATAAGACCAATCAGCGTTGAAGTCAGCATCAGGCTGTAAAAACCGTAGCTGAACTGAGCCACCCAAGCAAAACTGTCTCCCAAAAGAGCCGGATTGTATGCCCACTTCCACGGAACACGGAACTTCCAAAAAAGTTTGACCACCTGCCGAAGATTGGCCGCTCCGCTTGCCACAAGATAAGTCTGAAAAACCATATTAGCGAACATCGTCAGGAAGAAAACCAGAAATCCATAGCGGAAATATTTTGAGGAAAGTGCGCGAGGAGTCGTTTTATTGCGGGAAAGAGAGAGCTTTGATCCAAGCACATTAAAAAGTTGTCCTCGGCCGCAGAATTTGTTGCAGAATTTTTTATTTCCGTCAAAAATTGCGAATCCCAGCGGCAGAAGAAAGTCAATCATGCCAAGCCAGGCAAAAAGAATGTTAAAAAATCCCAGTGAAAAATAAAGAATCGACCAAATCCAAAGATAGTCGTACCAGTGCTTTTGTTTTAGTAAATTCATGCGCTCACCTCCCGTTCAACAGGAGAAATGCAGCCGACAGGACAAGTTTTTCCGCATAGACCACAACCTACGCACAAATCAGTGTCAACTTTCGCATAACAGCCGTGAAAAACTGAAATTGCTTCCCTGGGGCAGACATTCGCGCAGGCTCCGCAAGCAACACAACGACTTTCATCAACATCCGCATATTTTTTTAATTTTGCCATAGTACCTCCGATGCATGATTCATTGCATCTTACAAAAGACTAGCATGGCAAATATGATTTGTATGTGATTAAGTCACATTATTGAGCAATTACAAATATGAATCAAAATTTTCATGATTTTTCATGCAAGAATCTCAATCTTTCCACGTCCAAGTGAAACCAAGCCGTTTTCTTCCATATATTTGAGAGTCTTCGTTACAACTTCCCTTACGCTGCCGATTTCCCTTGCAATTTCGTCATGTGTAACTGAAAGAATTTTACTTTTCTGACGAAGGGATTCATCACGGAGAAAGTTTTCAATTCGTTGGTCAATTTTCAAGAAAAGAACCTGCTGAAGCGTCCACAAGACCTCAGAGAATTTTTCAGTGGCATTTTTATAGATGTAAAGGCTTACGAGAGAATTTTCTTCCTCAACTTTGTGAAGGATTGACGAAGGAACCAAACTAACGGTAGTTTCTTCAACAGCTTCTATCAGGACATCAAAAACAATGGAATCCATCAAACAAGAAGCAGACAGAACGCAAATTTCCCCGGCTCCCACCCGATAAAGAGTAACTTCCCGGCCTTCTTCTGAAATACAGTAAACCCTAAGGCTTCCAGATCGAACTGCCATAATTCCCTGACATCCGCCGTCAGAACGGTGAATCAACTTTCCTTTATTAAAAACTATCGTTCGTATGTTTTGCTCTAAAAATTCACCTTGTGATAGAGTCAAACTTTTCCAAAAAGAAAAAATATCAGTGTAATTTTCCATAAACTTAATATAGCATTCCATCTGGAACAAGGCAAAATATTCTTATGCTTATTTTTTGTAATCCAGCTGTATACCAAAATTCAGCTTTTGAATCTCTGTTAAAAACTCTTGAACATTTCCTTTTGCTTTTTACGCTTTTTTAAAATTATTCTTGACAAATTATATCCTTACTCCTATCATAAAATAAACACATGAACAGTTGTTCATATATTGGAGGTTTTCATGGCAGAAGACACACCATCACAGACCCAGGACTTACAGCCAATTGCCGATTCAATGCCTGACGAAGACTTGCTTTTCGACCTTGCAGAGCTTTTTAAGATTTTCGGCGATTCTACCCGCATAAAGATTCTTTTTGCCCTTCTTGGCAGGGAGCTTGCGGTAAATGACATTGCAGATGCCCTCGAAATGACTCAAAGTGCAATCAGTCATCAGCTGCGCGTCCTCAAAACAAACGGCCTTGTTCGTTACCGACGCGAAGGAAAATCCCTCATCTATGCACTTGCTGACGAACATGTTTCAAAAATCCTGAACATGGGGCTTGAACATATAGAAGAATAAAAGGGCGTTCCCTGCCGATGGCAGGTCGGGCTTTTCCAATCCCTAACGCATAAAAAGGAGCTTTTATGAAAAAAGAACATAATCACGAACATCACAATCATCTTGGAGAACACATTCACTGCGAATGTGGCTGCTGCTCTCATGAACATGAGCATCATCATCACGACCATGAAGACCATTGCGAGCATGATCACGAGGAACACGAACATGACGAAGAAGAAGAAACACCCATCAAAAAGATTCTTCTCGCTTTCTTAATTTTTATTGCAGCCCTTTTGGTTGAGCATTTGCCGATTTTCAGCTCAGATTCCCCACTGATGCAAAGTTTTTCTACTAACTTACGTTCGGTAGTAGACATTCAACGCCTTGCATATGGCATTTTGTATTTTGCAGCTTATTTGATTTGTGGCCGCGATGTCATAAAAGGAGCAGTACGAAACATTCACAATGGAAATGTCTTTGGCGAACAGTTTTTAATGACGATAGCATCGGTAGGTGCAATTTTTGTAGGTGAATTTGCAGAAGCTGTTGCCGTCATGCTTTTTTACAATCTTGGTGAATTCGTTCAGGACTACGCAGTTGACCGCTCAAGAGATTCAATCTCCGCACTCATGGACATTCGACCGGATAAAGCAACAGTTATCCGTGATGGTAAATCAATCGTCGTCAGCCCGGAAGACGTTCAGATTGACGAAATAATCGAAGTAAGACCTGGTGAAAGAATTCCTCTCGACGGAATTGTCGTAGAAGGAAAATCATTCACAGACACATCTGCTTTAACTGGCGAAAGTGTTCCACGCGAAGTTTCCGCACACGAAAAGAGTGAAGTTCTTGCAGGTTTTGTAAATCAAACAGGCTTGTTGAAAATCCGCGTTACAAAATCTTACGGAGAAAGTTCCGTTTCGAGAATCCTCAACCTCACGGAAAAAGCAAGCGAGGTCAAGGCAAAATCAGAAAAATTCATCGGTCGCTTTGCCCGCGTTTACACTCCGATTGTATGTTTTGCCGCGCTTGCAGTAGCCATTCTTCCACCGCTATTTTTGCAATTCTTTATGCCACAGCTTTTTGAAAAATATGGATGGTCAGTTTGGATTTACCGTGCACTCACCTTTTTGGTTGTTTCCTGCCCTTGTGCGCTCGTTATTTCCGTTCCACTCGCATTCTTCTGCGGAATCGGCTCAGCATCCCGCTACGGAATTCTCATCAAAGGCTCAAATTTTGTGGAGATTCTCTCAAAAGCAAAGACAGCTGTTTTCGATAAAACCGGTACACTCACAAAAGGTATTTTTGATGTATCTGAAGTAAATCCTGCGAACGGCATTACGGCGGAAGAACTCCTTGCAATTGCGACTCATGCCGAAAACTATTCAAATCACCCGATTTCAAAATCACTGAAAAAAGCACATCACTGTGTTTTGTGTGATGCACTTAGAATTGCAGATCCAGAAGAGATAAGTGGCTTTGGCATCCGTTCGGTAGTTGAAGGAAAAAAAATTTGCGCTGGAAACGCTAAATTCATGGAAAATGAAAAAATTCAAGACTTTGATAAGTTCTTAAGTGGTCAAAAAGACAAACGTTCGGTAGTCGGTACAATTGTCCATGTAGCTGTTGATGGCGTTTATTTCGGAAACATAGTGATTTCTGACCAGGAAAAAGGAGATTCTAAACATACGATTGGTAGTCTAAAGAAGCTCGGAATTACTCAGACCATTATGCTCACAGGAGATACAGAGGAAGCCGCTCGCGCCGTAGCAGATAATCTTGGAATTGATACAGTTTACGCAGGACTTCTTCCGGAAGATAAGGTTCAGAAAGTAGAAGAACTAATTAACGGTAGTTATACTACACAGTCGCACATGCCTCTTATTTTTGTTGGCGATGGAATCAACGACAGTCCGGTTCTTGCCCGTGCTGACGCAGGAATTGCAATGGGAGCTTTAGGAAGTGACGCAGCAATCGAAGCCGCAGACGTTGTCATAATGGACGACAAGCCAAGCCATCTCATAGATGCAATCAAAATATCTCGACGCACGATGAATGCAGTCTGGCAGAATATTTATTTTTCTATCGGAATCAAAGTAGCGATTATGCTTTTGAATGCAGCAGGTATAGGAAATATGTGGCTTGCAGTTTTTGGAGATGTAGGCGTTTGCATTCTTGCGGTATTGAACGCAATGCACGTTCTTACCGCAAAATAGCAACTTTTATTTGATTAATTTGTAGATGTTTTTTACGAGGGTATACTTACCCTCGTAATCAGCATCTTTTGTGGAATAAGACAATGACACACTGCTGTATCTATTTTCTTCCAAAAAACCAGCGAGTTCTTCTGCAATACAGTCTGTAGCGTATTGTTCATCAAAAGTCGCTGTGTTTTCTGAAAAAAGCCTCAATTCCAAATAATCAGATGCAAAATCATAATTGAATTCAATTTTATAGAGATTATCTATAATTACAGTTTTTGATCCTGCAAAAGAAAAAAATGAAGCCGCTAAAAACAGCATCGTCATAAAAGTAAGTTTTCTCATTAGCAACTCTCCCCTATTTTGAAAACATACTTCTTATTTTAACACAGTTTTTCTATATTTCTATGTCGCCCTCGTAGCAAACTGATGTTGTTCCTGTTAAGAAAACCGTATCACCTGTATAACGTACGATCAGATTTCCTCCGCGAACTTTTACAGTAATGTTTTCGTTTATCGGACAAAATCCATTTAAAACTGCGGCAATTGCAGCTGCACAAGCACCAGTTCCACAGGCAAGGGTTTCCTCATTTCCGCGTTCCCAGCAACGCATCTTGAGTTCATTTTTGCTTACTACGCGTACAAACTCAACGTTCGTGCGGTTCGGGAACATTGCGTCATTTTCAATCTGAGGACCTTCCGTAAGGACATCCTCTTTATCAACAAACTTAGAGAAAATTACACAATGAGGATTTCCAACACCGACACAAGTAACCTTGTAGTCTTTTCCACTCACACTAAGGCTCTGGTCAATTACAGCTTCTTTTGGCAATTTAGGATTGTCTAATGCAACAGGAACTGAATTAAGTTTTGTCGGAATATTTTTTGCCTTGAATTTTGGTGCGCCCATATCAACCGTAACAGAATTTACTTTTCCGTTCAGCTTATACAGGGTAAGAGTTTTAATTCCTGCTTCCGTATCAACAGTGACAGTTGCGATTGGAGCATTTTTTTCTCCATGTTTGCCATCATCTTGAATTCCGTTGATATTGTTGTCGTAAATGTATTTTCCAACAGCGCGAATTGCATTTCCAGCGACACGGCTTTCCGTACCGTCAAGGTTAAAGAAACGCATTTTTGCATCAGCGATATCAGACTTCAAAATCAAGACAAGGCTGTCTGCACCAATTCCATATCGGCGGTCACAAAGACGAACGGCAAGCCCCTCTGGATTTTTAACTTCCTGTTCCATTGCGTTGATAACAATAAAATCGTTGCCGGTAGACTGCATCTTTGTGAAAGTGATTTTTTCTTTTGTTTCACGCAATTTGTTTATATCAACAAGCTCTACATTTTCAGCAGAGTAATTTGATTTGAGACAATCTGCAATCGCATTGGCTGTATCAATTGCTGTAAGACATGGAATATCTTTTTCAACTGCATGACGCCTCATTCTAACGGAATCAGCATGAGGATCTCTTCCTTTTGCAGATGTTGAGATAAAGTAGTCTATTTTTCCACTGTCGAGCAGTGTAAGAACGTTATCATTCGGATTTTCTGCAATCTTGTTTACAACCTGAACTTCCATTCCAAAGTCACTTATGACTTTTGCGGTTCCTTCCGTTGCATACAGCTTGAATCCCATGTCATAAAATTTTCTCGCCAAATCTGGAACTTCATAATGATCTGTCGTCCTGATCGTAAAGAGAACGCCTCCTGAACGTTTCATTGAATAACCTGCCGCAACAAGTCCTTTGAAGATAGCTTCTTCACGAGTTGCTGCTATTCCCAAAACTTCACCTGTAGACTTCATTTCAGGGCCTAAGTGAGTGTCAACATCCATGAGCTTTTCAAAACTGAATACAGGAACCTTTACCGCAAAGTAAGGCGGAATTCTGTGAAGGCCTGTTCCATATCCCATATCCTTTATTTTTTCACCGAGCATTGCACGAACTGCAAGTTCTACCATTGGAACGCCAGTTACCTTTGAGATGTATGGAACGGTTCGACTTGAACGAGGATTTACTTCAATTATGTAAAGGTCATTGTTGTAGATAAGATACTGTATGTTTACAAGGCCTTTTGTTCCCAACTGAATGGCAAGATCTTTAGACTGATTTACAATTTTCTGTCTTAGAACATCGTTAAGATTCCAGCTTGGATATACGGCAATTGAGTCTCCAGAGTGAATTCCAGTTCGTTCAATATGTTCCATGATTCCAGGAATCAAAACATCTTCACCGTCACAAATTCCGTCAACTTCAAGCTCAATTCCCATCATGTACTGGTCAATCAAGACAGGATTTTCAATTCCCTGTGCAAGAATGATTTTCATGTATTCGTGAACATCATCATCATTGAATGCAACAATCATGTTCTGTCCACCGAGAACGTAAGAAGGACGCAGGAGAACCGGATAACCGAGTTCTTTTGTTGCCTTAAGAGCTTCTTCTTCCGTGAATACGGTGAGCCCTTTTGGTCGGTTGATGTTGAGCTTTTCACAAAGTTCTTCAAAACGCTCGCGGTCTTCGGCAAGGTCGATTGAGTCTGCCGACGTTCCCATGATTCTGATTCCCTGACCGTCCAGGAATTTTGTAAGTTTTATTGCAGTCTGGCCGCCAAATGCAACTACAACACCGATTGGTTTTTCTGTTTCAATTACGCTCATTACATCTTCTGGAGTAAGTGGCTCAAAATAAAGCCTGTCTGAAGTGTCAAAGTCTGTTGAAACAGTTTCCGGGTTGTTGTTGATTGTTACAACGTCGTAACCAAGTTTTTTTAACGCCCAGACACACTGAACAGAAGCATAATCAAACTCGATTCCCTGACCAATTCGGATTGGACCTGAACCGAGAACGATAATCGTGCCTTTTGAAGATTTCTTACCCTGTGATTCGCGCTCTTTAAGGAAGTCGCTGGCTTCATTTTCGTTATTGTAGCCTGCGTAGAAATATGGGGTTTCAGCAGAAAACTCTCCGGCACAAGTATCTACCATTTTGTAAGTAGCAGGCAGATGAGCAAGTTTTCCTTCTGAAATAAGTTTTTTTGCTTTTTCGGCTTCTTTTAAGTTTCCTGTTGAGCCAACGATTTTTACGCCAGTCATCTCTTCAATAACTTTGTCCGGGTAGCCGTATTTTTTAGCTGCTTTATAGAAATCAAGGGTAAGTTCTTTTTTGCCGGCTTTTATGTCGGCAAAGTCAGCTTCCATGTTTGCAAGATTTTTAAGATGTGCGAGGAACCACAAGTCAATTTTTGTGATTTCATGAATTTCTTCGATTGAAAGTATGTTACGTTTGATTGCCTGGAAAATTGCAAAAATTCTTTGGTCTGTACATTCTCCAACACGACGCTTGATGTCTGAATCGCTTTCTTCCGCAAAAATCTTGAGGTTAAGACTTGAAACTCCGACTTCCGCACCGCGGGCAGCCTTCATAATTGCGGTCTCAAAATTGTGGCCGATTGCCATAACTTCACCAGTGGCTTTCATTTGAGTGCCGAGCTTTCGTGCCGCGTAAACAAATTTATCGAATGGGAATTTTGGGAATTTTACGACAACATAGTCGAGGACAGGCTCAAAACATGCAGCTGTCTTTTTTGTGACGAAGTTAGGAATCTCGTCCAAGTTGTAACCGATTGCGATAAGCGTAGCGACTTTTGCGATTGGATATCCTGTTGCTTTTGAAGCGAGAGCTGAAGAACGAGAAACACGCGGATTTACCTCAATTACAGCGTATTCGAACGAATCCGGCTTTAACGCAAACTGACAGTTACAGCCGCCTTCCATTCCGAGGGAAGAAATGATGTTCAATGCTGCCGAGCGGAGCATCTGATATTCTTTGTCACTCAAAGTTACCGTTGGAGCGATTACGATTGAGTCTCCAGTGTGAACGCCAACCGGGTCAAAGTTTTCCATTGAGCAGACTGTAAGAACGTTACCCGAATGGTCTCGCATAACTTCGAATTCAACCTCTTTCCAGCCTGAAATACATTTTTCTACAAGAATCTGATGAATCGGAGAGCGGTGAAGTCCATTATGAGCGATTTCGTCGAATTCTTCCCTATTGTTTGCAATTCCACCACCAGTACCGCCCAAAGTGAATGCAGGACGGATGATTGCAGGATATCCGATTACATTTTCAGCAAAATCCAAAGCATCTTCGTAAGTCGTTACAACTTTTGATGGAATGCATGGCTCACCGATTGATTCCATCGTATCTTTGAACATCTGACGGTCTTCTGCCTTGTCGATTGTCTCTGGTTTTGCACCAAGAAGCTTTACGCCGTGGCTTTCAAGGAATCCTGATTTTGCAAGCTCCATACAAAGTGTAAGACCTGTCTGTCCGCCAAGAGAAGAAAGGATTGAATCTGGTTTTTCTTTTTCGATGATTCTCTGAATTGTCTCTGGGATGAGAGGCTCAATATAAATGTGGTCGGCCATGTTGTGGTCAGTCATCAATGTTGCAGGATTTGAGTTTACGAGAACGACTTCAAGTCCCTGTTCCTTTAAGGCTTTACATGCCTGTGAACCTGCGTAATCAAATTCAGCGGCCTGACCAATTATAATCGGGCCTGAACCAATAACCATTACTTTATGAATATCTTTATTAAGTGGCATTTCTTGCTCCTGTTTCCTCAAAAAAAGCCACGTCATTTTTTTTAAGACGTGGCTTAAAATTTATGCTCTGTGTTCTTTTGTATTTTTTATAGTCGATGCGAAATAAGAAATCGCATCAACGCGCTCAGTTGTGGCTTTGAAAGATTTGAAATAATCGTGATTGTTGATTAAGTTTACGAATTCATCGAAAAGGAAACTTGTATCAAGAGGGCCAGAACTTGCTTCCGGGTGAAACTGCACGCTGAAAGATGGAGTATCCGTGTAAGTAACGCCCTCACATGAACCGTCATTTGTATTTACAAAGCTGAGGACGGCTCCTGCAGGAATCGTATCGTTATAAACAGCGTATCCGTGGTTCTGAGAAGAAATATAAACACGTCCAGTCTTTAAATATTTTACAGGCTGATTTGCCCCTCGGTGACCATACTTTAACTTAAAAGTCTTTGCACCTTTTGCAAGAGCCAAAAGTTGATGACCAAGACAAATTCCGAAAACCGGAATGTCTTTTTTAAGGATTTTTTTGATTTCTTCTATAATGGTTACGTTATCGCTTGGATCACCAGGTCCGTTTGAAAGCATGATTCCATCTGGATTCAGTTTTAAGATTTCTTCAGCTGTAGCTTTTGCAGAAACTGAAATAACTTCAAGACCACGCTTTAAAAGCTCACGACGGATATTTGCCTTTGCTCCAAAATCCCAGAGAACGACTTTCTTGCCTTTTCCGTTTTTCATTGCGATTTCTGGATCATTTTCTTTTGTACCGTCAGCCCGAACAGGAACAGCCCTATACTCAGCAGATTCAGCAAAAACAGTCTGCGCATCTTTTTCGATTTTAACGGCATCACAAGTCACCGTCTCAACGGCATTTTCAATTCTGTATGATTTAATTTCTTCAAGAAGTTTTTCTTTTTCGGATGGATTATTTAAGGCATCGAATTTTGATTTTGCTTCATCGGAATCTCCGGCAATAAGCATTCCGTTCATAACGCCGGCTTCACGAAGAACTTTTGTCAAAGCACGTGTGTCTATGTCGTAAAGTCCAATAATGTTCTGTTTTTTGAGCCAGGAATCAATCTCACCTTCGCACCTGAAATTTGAAGGTTCTTCGCACCAAGACCGAACGATATATCCACGGACATGAATTTTTGAACTTTCCAAATCATTTGGAATTAAACCGTAGTTTCCGATAAGCGGAAAGGTCTGTGTAACAATCTGACCGTAATAACTTGGATCCGTCAGGGTCTCCAAATATCCGTTCATACCAGTTGTAAAAACAGCTTCGCCGATTATGCATCCGGAAGCACCAAAACTTTTTCCTTCAAAGACAAGTCCGTTCGCCAGGACAAGGCACGCTTTAGTATTCATACTAAAAGAACATTATAGCAATTTTAAAAAATCATGAACAGATATTTAGAGGTAAACAAAAGTGGTAGTAAAAAGTTCTATAGTTTTTTTAATCCCTTCTCAAAACGCCTCTCTTCGATTTTTTCAGCAGGACGATAAAGAATCGCAGTATTGCCAATCAAACGAACAAGAGTAGATTGAGTTGAATCAGCCAGCGAAAGGCTTAATTCATTTTTTTCTTCTTTAAATTCATTAAATTTAACTTTTATAAGCTCATGCTCACCAAGCAGACGGCTGACGTGCTTTACCTGTTCTTCCGTTACGCCAGCTCCACCAATCTGCACAGAAACATTCAGCGGCTGAGCATTTTTTTCCAGAAATTTTCTTTGTTTAGGTGTCAATTCAATCATAATCAAAATAATATCCGTTCTTAAGATAAAAAACAATAAAGCAAAATAAAACTCATATTATTGATATGAATTTATATAAAATTCTCACAAAGGTGTAAAATGTTAAGACTCGGTTTATCAATATAAAATTTACACCATGTCTGATATCGTTGATATTAAAACAATCTTAAATTCAAATATAAAAAAGTTAAGAAAAGAACGGCATCTCTCTCAAGAAAAGCTTGCAGAACTGACAGACTTAAACACTCAAACCATAAGCAGTTATGAACGAAATTTAGTTTGGCCGTCAGCAGATTCACTGAACAGAATAATACAGGCCTTAAAAATACGCCCTTATGAACTTTTAGTAACAGACAACGACAGCATGATTTCTCGTGAAAATGTAATCGGCGAAGTAAACAAGCTTTTAGATAATATTTCAGGAAATTCAGAACAGAACGATTTCAAAAAACTTTTCACACATTCCAACCGCAACTGATTTTTTAAAATGTTGAGATATTTATTCTATTTCGTTATAATTTTTCTACTGTTTTAAATAGAGGATAACTATGCCAAAAATTGAAGTCAATGAAAAACTGTTTTTTAATCTTTTAGGAACTAAATACGATTACGATACCCTGGAGAAAAAACTTACAAGCGGTAAAGCAGAACTTGATGAAAAACCTGATATGTCTCAGAGCGAGGATGAACGCGTCATAAAGATTGAATTGAATGACACCAACCGTCCGGATCTTTGGTCAACAGGTGGCGTTACTCGATGCCTGCGCCTGCATGAAGGAGCAAAACGCTCAGACTATTCAAAATTTCTTTCCCGCAAAGGAAACATAAAAGATTTTGGAAAACGCATAATCACTGTAGATCCAGAAATGAAAGACGTTCGCCCATACATGGTAAGTTTTGTCATAAGCGGCAAAGCAATCGATGATGCAATGCTCAAAGATATAATCCAGACACAGGAAAAACTCTGCTGGAATTTTGGACGAAAAAGAAAATCAATATCAATGGGCGTTTACAGAATGGATCAGATAAAATGGCCTTGCCACTACAAAGCCGTAGATCCAGACAAAACGTCTTTCGTTCCACTTGCTTGTGCCAAGCCAATGACTTGCCGTGAGATTCTTACAGAACATCCAAAAGGAAAAGATTTCGGCTGGATTATCAAAGATCTTAAAAAATTCCCGTTGCTAACAGATGATTCCGGAGAAGTTCTTTCAATGGCTCCAGTAATCAACTCAGCTACACTTGGAGCAGTACAAGTTGGCGACAAGGATTTAATGGTAGAGCTTACAGGCGATAATATCGAAAATCTGGTTCTTTCCGCAAACATCGTTGCATGTGACTTCTTTGACGCAGGTTATGAAATTCTTCCTGTAAAAGTTGAACATCCTTACGAAACAGGCCTTGGAAAAGACATTGTAGTTCCATTCTATTTCCAGCCGTCAACAAAAACGACGTTAGCAGCAATTAACAAAAAACTTGGCTGCGATTTAACTAAAGATCAGGTTCTTGATGCTCTTGCCCGCATGGACAATGACGTTACTGCAAAAGATATTTCCACATCGGAAAAAGCCGCTCCTTTCTGCAAGGCAAACAAAACAGACGTTGAGTTCGTTTTGAATCCGCCACCATATCGAAACGACTTCCTTCACGAAGTTGACATCATCGAAGACGTAATGATTGGTGTAGGACTCGACAACTTTAAGCCTCAGCGACCAAATGACTTTACAGTAGGACACCTTTCTCCAGTTACAGTTTTCAGCCGAAAAACAAAAGAAATCATGGTTGGTTTAGGATATCAAGAAATGATTTTCAATTATCTCGGTTCAAAACGTGATTACATCGACAGAATGAACATCTCAGCAGACAAGGTTATCGAAATCCTAAATCCAATGAGCGAAAACTACCAGTTCGTTCGTCCTTCAATTATCGCATCTTTGCTTCGTGCAGAAAGTGCCGCTGCAAACGCAATTTTCCCACACAAGATTTTCGAAATCGGAAAAGTTGCATTCTTAGATGAGAGCGAAAACACAGGAACAAAAACAATTCAGTCACTTGGATTCATGACAGCTTCAAACAATGCAAACTTCAACAGCCTTGCATCTGAAGTTTCAACACTCCTTTACTATCTGGATCACAAATACGAAGTAAAAGAAGTCACAGATCCAAGATTCATTCCTGGTCGTCAGGCTGCAATCATCGTCAATGGAAAACAAGTTGGTATCTTCGGAGAAGTTCATCCACAAGTTCTTGAGAACTGGGCGATTTCGGTACCATGCGTTGCAGGTGAATTAAATCTTGAAGAATTGATGTAAATCTAAAGTTGATTAAAAAAGGCTGCCAATTTTGGCAGCCTTTTTTTTACGAATGGAATCTAAAATGAAAAATCATATTGTTACTATTAAACGATACAAATATTTCATAAAAGACATCGCTTCATTTTTTTAGAATTAAAACTAAAATTAATACATGCTGCAGAAAAGAAACTGATGGTAATTCTTGACCACACATTAAGTATTACTTTTTACATCGCTTTTCTGTTGTCAGGGCTGTCAGTAAGTTTTATTGACAGCCCGTTTTTTTATTTGCATCATTAAAATCACAAATAAAGTTATTAATCGCGCTTTACGTAACGTTCAAGTTCAAGAAGCCATTTTTCACGGTTAGTTGATGCTGTAAATAAATTTGACAGGTATACACGCAGGAATTTACCTGATTTCGTCTTAAACTCCAAACCAAACGGCAAGAAACCAAGTATTCGTGTAGGTCTCACATATTCAAGTTCAGAAAGAGGTATTTCAAATGTACTTAGAAGAGACGAGAGCTGTACTTTATCCTCATACAATTTTAGAACACCTCCACGAAGCCTCAAAAATCCTCCGAGAGCATACTTATCGACTGCATTTGAAAACTTAATTTTTTCTTCCATTTTTCCCATTCTCCTTTATAAGATGACAACATAATGAATCATCAATCTACAATAAAATATAAAAAAAAATCATCCAAATTTGCATAAAATTAAAATAAAAGTTAATTTAATAAAATGAACACAGAACATAGCCAAAAACATAATTACCAAAAATTTTTAGATGAAACAATCGAAAAAATAAAAGTTCTAAAAGAGGAAAAAAAACAAACTCTTTTGCTTCATGCCTGTTGTGGTCCATGCAGTTCTTACGTAATAGAAACACTTGCAAAATACTTTGACATCACAATTTACTATTACAACCCGAATATTCACCCACAAAAAGAATATTATCGTCGATTAAACGAGTTAAGAAAATTCTTAAAAGATTTTCCAGATGCCATAAACAACAAAGTCAAACTTATCGAAGACTCTTATAATCCAGAAGATTTTTTTACTGCAACTAACGTTCGTTCTGAGACTGAACTTCAAAATGAGCCTGAAAAAGGCGAAAGATGCCGAAGATGCTATAAATTCCGTATGGAAAGAGCCTGGAATTATGCCATACAAAATAACTTTGATTGGTTTACAACAACATTAAGCATAAGCCCCCATAAGGATTCAGAAAAAATCAACACTATTGGAAAAGAACTTGAGGAGTTAGTTTTCTCACCTGTTTCAGATAAACAAACTGCAGCTGACATAAAAACCCGATATCTTTTTTCTGACTTCAAAAAGAAAGGAGGTTTTTTACGCAGCACTCAACTCAGCACAGAATATGGACTGTGGAGACAGGATTACTGCGGCTGTGTTTTTTCCAAACACAACTAGAAAAATGAATCAAAACAAAATACCGTTCGTTCTTTTTATTAAATTTCGGTAAAAAACAGCCTAACATTAGTTCTTTTTTAAGCATACTACCGCTAGTCAGTTTAAAACTTATGTGTTTCACGTGAAACAAAAGCATATGAAACAAAGATTTATAATGCTAATAATCAATGTGCTGTACATCCAAATATGAAGATCATTTGCAAAATAGATTTCAAGAAAACATTAAGCTGACGAATATTAATCACTCTTCCTGTGCGTGATACTGCAAATGTTTCACGTGAAACATTGTTTTTCAAAAGTAAAGTTTTTATTATTACCTAAAAGACTTCTCGAATAATTTTCACCGCTCAACAAGCAAAATTCAAAAGAATAAAATGTTGAACTATGGATAAAATCACACAACCATTATTTATAAAACAATGGAAATATATAGCCGCATTTTGTTTCACGTGAAACAAAATAGGCAGATATCCTTAAATAATTACATAGAGCTGAACAAACAATTTCTTATTTTTTCTTTTAACACACCGCAAGTATGCAAAAACTTTCTCTATATGCCAAAGAGAGATTGAACCTCAATTGATTAAAAAAATGATTCTATAATTAAAAAAGATATCTGTTAAAGAACTACTTTTTACTGAATTTTTTTTAAAACTTTTTCCACAACTTATCAACAAATGTGGAAAACATTTAAATTAAAAAAAGTCTGTTTCACGTGAAACATTTGCCTCTTATGATAAAAGCAGATTTACACAAAAAAAAAGCCAGAGAAGAATTACCTTCTCTGGCTGCCTGATGGAATGATTATAAATAATAATCAACGTACAAGAAATATCCCCAATTACGTATTGTACATAACATGTTAGCTTTTGTCATTAATTTTTTTTACTTTTCATCAGAATTTTCACATGCAACCTTATCAAATCCTACTACATAGTCAGGTGCATCAATATTTATGACTCTAGTTCCAGAAGAGGCCCTGCCCTGCTTAGAAATTGTTTCAGCTGCAACACGGAGAGTTTTTCCCTGACCTGACATACAAATAACCTCATCAGATTCAGAAACAGAAATAGCTCCAATGATTTCACCTTTGCCATCAATATTTCCGAAAATACGCTGTCCGCCAGTTCCTCGTCCATGCTGACCGAATTCATCAAAAGAAACACGCTTTCCGACACCTTTTTCTGTTATAACCAAGGCATCCTGATCTTTTTCAACCCTGATTGCAGCTGCAAGTTCATCTCCTTCAGAAAGTCTGATTCCTGTAACTCCTGAGCCAGTTCGACCCATAGGCCTTACATCGTCCTCCTGAATGCGCAAAGCTTGTCCTCTACGTGTGACTAGCATTACCTCGTCATTACCACTAGTCAAAATAGAAGATATCAATTTATCTCCATCCTTAAGTCTGATAGCTATGATTCCGCGAGTTTTTGCATTTGCAAACTCTGTGGTAGCACACTTTTTGACAATTCCCTTCTCTGTTGCCATGAAGATATACTGATTGTCCGTATAATCTTTCATCGTGACAATTGTTGTAATCTCTTCGTCAGCTGAAACCTGAAGCAACGACTTGACGCTTGAACCACGGCTTGATCGGCTTGCTTCCGGAATTTCATGGACTTTAATCCAATATGCTTTTCCGGCGTTCGTCATGAATGTAATGTATGATTTTGTAGTTGCAATAAAAATCTGGTTGATATAATCATCTTCAATCAGATTTGCACTCAAGCTTCCTTTTCCTCCACGGCTCTGTGCCTTGTACTGAGTAAGAGGAACGCGTTTGATATAACCAAGCTTAGAAATCATTACAACGACTTCTTCTTCTTTTATCATGTCCTCTGTATTGATTTCTTCAACTTCGTCTGCAACAATGTCTGTCCTGCGGTCATCGCCATATTTTTCTGCAAGCTCATTCGTCTCATCTTTTATAAGTGCAAGAATCTTTTCATGATGAGCAAGCAAATCCTCAAGGTGATCTATCAATGCCTGCAATTCACGAATTTGGTTCTGCAAATCCTCAATCTGCAAGTGAGTGAGACGTTTAAGCTGCATGTCAACGATAGCCTGAGCCTGCTCGTCATCAAAGCTGAATCTTTCTTCCAGGCGAATTTTTGCCTGCTCAGTTGTTTCACTACCTCGAATGATTTTGATTACTTCATCAATGTTGTTGATTGCAGTTATCAAAGCCTGCAGAATATGCATCTTATGTTTTGCAACTTTTAAGTCGTAAATAGTTCGACGAGTTATAACTTCATCACGATGATTTACGAAATACTGAATTAACTGCTTGAGTGTAAGAATCTGAGGCTTAAGATAAGTCTTTTTAAGGGTCAAAAATCCTGGCTCATCATAACGAGGCGCACCTTCCATTTCCTGAGGAACGAGCGCAAGATTGATAACACCGAAATTTGACTGCAAATCTGTCTTTGCAAAAAGCTGATTCAAAACAAGTTTTGTAATAGCTCCTTTCTTGAGTTCAACAACCAGACGCATTCCGACTCGGTCAGAAGTCTCATCATTTGCATCTGAAATTCCCTCAATGATTTTGTTTTCTTTCAGCTCATTTATTTTTTTGATGATATTTGTCGTATTCACACCGTAAGGTACTTCTGTAAATACGATTTTTTCTCGACCACGTTTGTCGGTTTCGATTGTGAACTTAGAACGAATCGTTATTCTTCCACGACCTGTTCTATAAGCCTTTTTGATGCCTTCCCTTCCGTAAATAATTCCTCCGGTAGGAAAATCAGGGCCTTTGACGTAATGCATCAACTCATCAATAGAGATATCAGGATTATCGATGTATGCTGCAATTGCAGCGGCAACTTCACGCAAATTGTGGGTCGGCATGTTTGTTGCCATACCGACTGCGATTCCTGTAGTTCCGTTACAGAGAAGGAACGGAAATTTTGAAGGAAGGACTGCAGGCTCTTTTGTGGTGTCATCAAAGTTAGAAACCATGTCTACGGTATCTTTTGAGATATCCGCATTCATTTCTTCAGTTATCTTTGACATCTTTGCTTCGGTATATCGGTATGCAGCAGGAGGATCACCTGCAATAGTACCAAAGTTTCCCTGAGGAATTACTGTCGTATAACGCTGAGCAAAATCCTGTCCGAGACGAACGAGAGCATCATAAACAGAAGCATCTCCATGAGGATGATAGTGACCCAAAACTTCACCAACGATGGTTGCACATTTTTTTGTTTTTCCACCGCTTGAAAGATTGAGTTTGTCCATCGCATACATGATTCGGCGGTGAACCGGCTTAAGACCATCACGAACATCAGGCAACGCACGCTGAACGATTACCGACATCGAATAATCGATATAAGCCTGCTTTACTTCATCTTCAATAGGGATTTTTATTACTGTTCCACCTTCCGGCGTCTTCTCTTCTTCTAACATTTCAATTCCTTAAATTACCAGAACAAGTCCGGCAGTATCTTTTTTACTAGATATCCAAATTTGCGTAGCTTGAGTTGCTTTCGATGAATTCGCGGCGCGGCTCTACTTCCTCACCCATACAGACAGTGAAGATTTTGTCCGCAGCTTCGGCATCCGGTATTGTTACCACGCGCATTTTTCGATGAGCTGGATCCATTGTTGTCTCCCAAAGCTGCTTTCCGTCCATTTCACCAAGACCTTTATATCTCTGGACATCCGCCTTATCCCTTTGATCTCCCAAAGCTTCCAAAGCCTCATCCCTTTCCTGATCTGAATAGCAGTATACAGGTTCTTTTTTACCAAGCTGAACTTTGAAAAGTGGCGGCATTGCAAGATAAACATATCCGTGCTCAATGAGCTGAGGCATATACCTGAAGAAGAATGTGAGCAGAAGCGTGCGAATGTGGCTTCCGTCGACATCGGCATCCGCCATAATTATGATTTTGTGATAGCGAAGTTTTTCGATGTTGAAATCTTTTCCGAAGCCCGTACCAAGAGTTTTTATGACCGGATCAAGCTTATCATTTCCGACAACTTTATCAGGGCTAACTTTCTCGACATTAAGCATTTTTCCCCAGAGAGGAAGAATTGCCTGAGTCTTTGAGTCACGGCCTTTCTTTGCAGAACCACCAGCCGAATCTCCCTCGACTATGTAGACTTCACAAATTTCAGGATTGTCTTTAATTGAACAGTCAGAAAGTTTCTCCGGCTTTTGGAACGAACCGGAAACAGTCTTTTTTCGAGTTGCTTCTTTTGCCTTTCGTGCTGCAATTCGAGCTGAAGCCTCGCCAATAGCTTTTTCGAGGACTTTTTCAAGAACCTGAGGATTCAACTCAAAGAAAATGGTGAGTTTTTCTTTTACGAGGGCATCAACAATTGTTCGAACTTCTGTATTTCCAAGTTTGTCTTTTGTCTGACCTACGAATTCTGGCTCCGGAACTTTCATTGAAAGAACCGCTACTAAACCAGAGCGGACATCATCTCCTGTTATGGATTCATCTTTATCGAGCTTTTTCTTAAGTTTTTCGTTTGAATCAAAGGCTTTTTTAAGAACAAAAAGCAAAGCTGACTTAAATCCGTCAAGATGAGTTCCACCGTCACGAGTATTAATATCATTTACGTAAGTGTGAATGTTTTCTGAATAAGTATCGTTGTACTGGAAGGCAAGTTCTGTAATTACATTGTCTTTTTCTCCAGTAATGAAAATAGGTTCTTCCGGATAATAAAATTTGCTCTTTACTTTTTGATTAAGTTCAGTAACGTAGTGAACGATTCCGCCCTCATACTTGAGAACTTCTTCCTTCGGATTTTCAAGACGCTCATCACGGAAAGTGATTACGATTCCGCTGTTAAGAAATGCCAGTTCCTTAAGACGCTGAATCAAAACATCATAATCATAAGTAGTTGTTTCGGTAAAAATTGTTTTGTCTGCTTTCCAGCGGATTGTAGTTCCGTGTTCGTCTGTATCACCGATTTCTTCGACCTTTGTTTTTGGAATTCCGCGTTCATATCTCTGGCGATATATATGACCGTCGCGTTTGATAGTTGCCTCAAGCCAGTCAGAAAGGGCATTTACGCAGGAAACACCGACGCCATGCAAACCACCTGAAACTTTATAGGCATTTTTATCGAATTTTCCACCCGCATGAAGTCTGGTCAAAACAAGCTCAAGAGCACTGATTTTTTCCGTAGGGTGCATTGCTACCGGAATTCCACGTCCATTGTCTTCTACACGAACAATATCATCTTTTTCGAGAGCAACAAGAATCTTGTCACAATAGCCCGCCATAGCTTCATCAATACAGTTGTCAACTGTTTCATAGACAAGATGATGAAGACCTTTCGGACCTGTAGAGCCGATGTACATACCCGGTCGTTTTCGAACAGCTTCAAGTCCTTTTAAGACTTGAATACTACCAGCATCATATGAAGCAGCCATTTTTTAATTCCTTTTGCTATAAGATTTTATGATTTTTGTATAAAAGACGTGAAAAGACTTTTAGAGCGTTCCAAATTATAGTTTTATTGCCGAAAAAAGTAAAGTTGTACTATAATGCACCCATGTCTGAACAGAATTATAAAGATTTTTTTGAAGAAGCAATGAACCAAATCCAGCAGGAATATGTTTCCCGCGGAATGGAAAATGATTTCAAGCTTTATTTTAATTTTGAATACGTTGAAGATACAATTTCAGAGATAACACTCTCTGTTGCATCTGAGTTTATGTGGAACCGCATGGTTTCAAAAGGAAACATAGACAAAGTCCAGCAAAAAATTAATGAGCTTACAGGCCAAAATATAAAAATCAACCACATCATCAAGTCAAAGCAGCCTGATGAAACACCTGCTTCAGTTTCTGTTCCTCCAAAAACAGAAATTCAATCTGAATCAGTTCAAAAAGAGGAATCTTCAACTCAAAAAACTGAAGAAGAATTACCAAAACATAAGCATCCTCAACTCAACGAAGAATTTACTTTTGACACATTTATTCCTGGTGACAACAGCCAGTACGCTTATTCGGCATGTATTGCAGCTTCAAAAACTCCTGGAAGTCAAAATTATAACCCGATTCTTCTTTACGGAGCTTCTGGATTGGGAAAAACTCACCTCATGGTTTCCGTCGGTAACTACATTTATTCACACAACAATTCTGTAAAACTTTGTTTTATAAGTGCAGAGTCTCTTATGAATGAATTTACGACAGCTCTTCGTGAAAACACTCCTAAAAACAGTTCAATCTCCAATTTTCAGAAAAAATACCGTAAGCTCGACGTTTTGCTTTTGGATGACATTCAGTTCCTCGAAAAAAGTGAAAAACTGCAGGAAGAAATATTCTATACCTTTGATGAAATATATAACCGAAAGGGACAGATTATTTTCACTTGTGACCGCCCGATTTCAGAAGTAAAGGGAATAGCAGAACGACTTAGAACAAGGTTCGTAAGAGGATTAAGCATCGACTTAAAAGCTCCAGATTACGAGACAAGACTTGCCATCATAGACAAGAAACTTGAATTACAGGGAAAGACAATCAGTCAAAACGTAAAAGAATTCATCGCAAAAAATTTCCAGTCAAGCGTTCGAGAACTTGAGGGAGCTCTTTCCAAAAGCATTTCCTATGCTGAATTAATGCACAAGGAATTAACTTTGGACATCATGAAGGAGCTTGTAAGCGACTCAATAAGCTCTCAGTCATCTGGAATAATAAATATCGACGTAATTCAAAAAGTTGTTTGCGATTATTACAACATAACTATTCCAGAATTAAAGAGTTCTAAGCGTGAAAAAAGAATTGCCTTTACCCGTCATATAGCAATTCACCTTGCAAGAAAACTCACGGAATATTCTCTTGATGAAATAGGCAAAGAATTCGGAGGAAGAGATCATACGACAGTCATGAATTCCCTGAACAAAATAGAGAATCTCTTAAAAACAGATTCATCTCTTGCTGACACTATAAAGATTCTTGAAAAACAAATAAAGGAAAATTAAAGACAACAATGTGAAAAATATGTTAAAATCTAGTTGATAATCAGTTGAGAACTTTTTAAAAAGTGAATTTGTGAATTTTTTGTGAATTCATCCCGGAAAGTTTTCAAGAATTTAATTCTTTACAAAACAAAGATTTAACTGACTTATTAACAAATTCACATTCCTTATTATTATTACTACTAAAAATTTAAAATTTAAATTTATATAAGGATTGTGAAAAACTTTTTCATAAATCTAAAAAAAGGAGTTTTTTAATGAAATTCAGATTTGATAGAAATGCAATGATAAGTGAAATTGCAATTGCACAGGAAATTATTTCCACAAAAAACGCATTATCAGTTCTTTCAAATGTTCTTTTTATAGCTGAAAACAATACTTTGTTTATCAAAGCAACAGATATAAAAGTCAACTTTCAGACAAAAATTCCTGTCGATATCGAAGAAGAAGGTTCTACTACCGTTCTTTGTGATAAATTCATGGGAATCTTGAATTCTCTTCCTGAGGGAGAAATAGAATTCAGCCTCCAGGAAAAAGACAATCTTGTAGTAGCTTTAATCAAGCATTCAACAATCAACAGAAAATACAATCTCAACTGCATGTCAAAAGACAAATTTCCTGAGATTGCAGTTGCAGAAAAAGTTTCTTTCTTTGAGGTTTCTTCAAAAGAATTCAAGCAGATGATTTCTCAGACTTCTTTTGCAGTAAGCGAAGATGAAACAAGATATTTCTTGAACGGCGTATTTTTTGAGAAAAAAGATGATAAGCTTATTTTGGTTGCCACTGACGGCCGCCGCCTTGCCTACTCTGAAAAAAGTCTTCTTGCTGGAGTAATTGATTTTCCGTCAGCAATCGTTCATCCAAAAGTACTCAACATCGTTGCAAAACATGCTTCTGATGAAGGAATGATAAATGTCGCAATCGTTGACAAAATGATTTTCTTCAACTTTGGAAATTATGAATTCTCTGCAACTTTGATTGACGGTCAGTTTCCTAACTACACAAAAGTTATTCCTACAAATCAGGCAAATAAATTTACGGTACAGAAATCAGAATTTGTGGATGCCCTTAAATCAATTTCAATCATGCTCGACAAAACAGGAAGAATCTCTCTTAACCTTGAACCTGGAAAACTTATAATAAATGCAAAGTCTATTGATTGGGGTGATGCAAAATCAGAAATTCCTTGTGAATATGCTGGAGAACCAATCTCTTATGCAATGAATTACCGTCATATTGAAAGTCCTTTAAAAGTTATGGACAGTGAGAGGATTACTTTTGAGTTTACAGAAGTCCTTAAACCTGTAACTTTGAGACCAGAACCTGCTGCTGATTATTTCAATATCGTAATGCCAATGAGCATAGAATAAAAAAGACATAAAATTAATTTATTGATTTTGTGTCTGAGAAAGAGAATTTCTGCTTTAACAAACAGAAATTCTCTTTTTTTCTTTTTTTTATAAAAAATTAAGGTTTAAAATTGCCAATACTTTCTGTTTCTTACGTAAATTACAGAAATCTCGATAATAAAACCATAGACCTTCTTTCAAAGGAGGTTTTTTTTGTTGGTGAAAACGGTCAGGGAAAAAGCAATATTCTTGAGTCTTTATATTTTTCTGCCTATGGAAATTCATTTAGGACTCATTCAGATGCAGAGATCATTAAAAATGGCGAGAAAAATTTCAGCATAAAAACTCTTTACCGCGAGGAAAGCGGAACTACAAACAGCATTTTCGTAACATACGATCAAAACAAGAAAAAAATTGAAAAAAATGGAAAATTCATAAAGGACAGAAAAGAACTCATAAATACCATGCCTTGCGTTCTTTTTTGTCATGATGATTTGGATTTTGCGACAGGCGAACCTGAAAAAAAAAGGTTTTTCATAGACCAGTGTCTTTCAATGTATGATGTTTTGTACATTGATACAAACAGAAAATACAAAAAAATCCTAAAGACAAGAAATCTTGCCCTGAAAGAATCAAATTATGAGATGCTTGATATTTATGACATGCAGCTTGCTCAAAACGGAATAGAAATTCAAAAAAAGCGAAATAATACGATTTTTAAGTTTAATCAGATTTTTGGAAAACTCTATAATGATATTACTGGAATTGATGGCGTGAGCATAAAGTACAAGCCTAGCTGGACGGGCAAAAATGAAGAAATTCCGGATTTGAACGAAGCACTTTCCCTGATGATGCAAAAACGGGAAATGGATAAAATCATAAAAACTACGATGAGTGGCCCACACAGGGACAGAATCGTATTCGTAAGAAACGGAACAAATTTTGTTCCGACGGCTTCAACTGGTCAGAGAAGGCTTCTTGCAATTTTGTTGAGGGTTGCACAGTCAATTTATTACAGCCAGCTTACAGAAAAAAAACCTGTTCTTCTGATGGATGATGTGCTTCTGGAGCTTGATCCTGATAAAAGACAAAGTGTAACAACTCTTTTGCCTGACTACGACCAGCTTTTTTGTACTTTTTTGCCAGGAGAACCTTATGAGAGATATAAAAAAAATGAAACAAAAATCTATAGGATAAATAAAGGCGGGTGGAATTTAGAATGAACGATGAGAATATAACACTTGCTTCAACAATGATAGATTTTGCATACTCAAACATTGAGCAGCGGAGATTTGAAGAAAGCAATAAAACATTTAAATACTGGCGCGTAACTCTTGAGTCTATAAAATCAAATGCCAGAAATGGAAAAAATCTTGGAAAGAATTTGCTTTCTCATTCAAGAATCATTGATTTGAAAAACGGTACTCTATTGGTGGAAGTTGATCATCCGGCCTGGCTTCAGACCATAAAGATTTATCAAAAATATATTTTAAACGGACTAAAAAGAAACATACCTGAATTAAATATAGATAACATGGTTTTCAGAATCAGGGGAACAAATGTTGGACTTCATGCTGTTGATAATGAAGATTTAATGAGGGAAGAACACGAAAAACTTGAGAAAAGGCTTGAACAGGAACAAAAAAACATAGAAAAATTTGATGATTCCGTAAAAAAAGCCGATAGAAAAGAATCAAATAAACCTTTACCTGAAGAATTACAGAAAATTTTTGACAGATTAAAAAATGATATGTTGACGGAAGGTAAGTAAATTTGATATATTCAACTCTACCAAAAAATCAATAAAATTTTAGAGACCTAAAAGTCTCTTATAAAATAAGGAGACATGTTCATTATGCTTAGAACATATCAACCAAGTAAAGTAAAACGAAATAGAAAATTCGGTTTCCGTGCTCGCATGGCTACTCGTGGCGGACGTTTGGTTCTTGCTCGTCGTCGAGCAAAGGGTCGCAAGAAGTTGTCTGTTTGTGACGAACACAAAAAGTACTAATTTCTAGCAACAATCAAAAAGAAGGCAGATTTGGAAAAATCTCTCATTAATGACACAGGGTGCTTTAAACGTATTGAACACATAAAGCGCCCTGCTGATTTTAAAAATCTGTTTAAAAACGGGAAAAAAATCAGTATATTCGGTTCAAAAATTTATTTTTTGCCGAATAACCTTTCTTATAACAGAATAGGTTTTCCTCTTCCGAGAGGATTTGGAAATGCTGTTGAAAGAAATCGTGCAAAGCGATTCAGCCGTGAAGTTTATCGTAATCTAAAAATACACCTGAACACCGGATTTGATATTTTGTTTTTATTATATCCCCCATCCGAGAAAGACTCGTTCAGCACGCGGTGTATTCAAATTCGTACATTATTTGAAAAAGCCGGATTATTAAAGAAGTGAGAAAGTTCCTTTTTAAAATCCAGACAGGAATAATCGATTTCTGTTGTTTTTTAATAAAATTTTATCGGAAAATTATTTCTCCAATGAAACCTGCATGCTGTAGATTCTATCCATCTTGTTCTGAATATGCGCTGCTGTCATTTAAAAGACATGGACTCATAAAAGGTTTTTATCTCTCTTCTAAAAGAATATTAAAATGCAATCCGTTTTTTTCTGGCGGCTACGATCCCGTTCCCGAATCTAACCAGGAGTAAAAAATGGAAAAAAATACCATTTGGGCTATTTCGCTTTCAACAATTGTTTTAGTCGCTTTTTTTGCAATCCAGACTATTTTCTTCCCGCAGCAAAATATTCAGACTCAAAATGAAGTTTCTCAGGAGACAATTTCTAAAACAGAAGATAGTTCTTCTCCAGAAAATTCATCATCAGGTGCAGAACTTGTAAAAGCTGAAATTGTTGGTACAGAAGAATATAATCAGCAGGAAGAAGAAAAATTCTTCACAATTACAACAGAAAAAGCAAAAGTTACATTCACCAACAAAGGTGGAGACATAATCAGTTATGAGCTGATTGAAAAGGACGAAAAAGGAAATCTCAAGAACCTTGACCGTGATACCGGAAAAGGAATTGAGATGGTTACAAACGTTTCACCAAATTCCAACAGGGCCTTTTCTTTAGCTTTTGGAAATGCAGAAAAATCAATTTTGAACGACATTTTCAAAGTGTATGAGGACAAGGAAAACAACCGCATTTCTTTTGCTAAATCTTATAAAGTAAATGATTCAGAATTTATCCTTGCAAAAACATATTCTTTTAAAAAAGATGATTACGTTTTTGAGCTTGAAGTAACTATTGACGGAAAAGATTCATTCAAAGAACTCAATATCGACAATTCTTCTTACACTTTAAGAACTTCTCCTCAGATTGGTCCTTATTTTAACCAGAAGCAAAATCGATATGAGTATCGTCACTTTATTTCATTCAATGGTGAAAAGAGCAAAAAAATTGTGCTTGGTTCAAATCAGGTTAAATCCTATGAAAAACCTTGGACTTGGGCTGCTTTGGCCGGAAAATACTTCGAGATTATTGTTAAGCCTGTAAATTCAGAGACAATGAATGATTCTGTTGTTTATTCTTCAAAAATTGAAGTAAATGACAGTACAAATGCCCAGCTTAGGCTTTCACGAAAGCCAGTTACAGGTGTAAAAGAAGTTTCTGATAAATACCTTATTTATGTAGGTCCTCGCAACGAAAAAGAACTTAAAAAATATTCTTTGCCGGAACACAATGCATGGTCAATTGAGGATTCTCACTTTGATGAAAGCATGCAGACTTTCGGAATTTTCAGCTGGCTTGAAGTAATACTCAAGCTTCTTCTTGAGAACATAAATAAAGTTGTCAAAAACTGGGGTGTTTCAATCATTATTCTTACTTTGTTCCTCAGAATATGTATGTTCCCTCTAACCAAAAAAAGTCTTGAAGGTACTCAGAAAATGCAGAAATTCCAGCCTAAAATGCAGGAACTTCAGGCAAAATACAAGGGTAATCCGGCAAAACTTCAGCAGGAAACAGCAAAAATGTATCAGGAAATTGGTTATAACCCAATGAGCGGATGTCTGCCGATGCTTTTGCAGTTTGTAATTTTGTGGTCGATGTACAATCTGTTTAACAACTATTTCGAATTCCGTGGAGCATCGTTTATTTCCGGATGGATAGATGACCTTTCTACTGGTGATCACATCGGTAAAGTTTTTGAGCGTGGACTTCCATTCCTCGGATGGAACCAGATTAGAATCTTGCCTGTGATTTATGTTATTTCTCAGCTGCTGTTTGGAAAAATCACTCAGAACGGTGGAACGGCTGTTGGACAGAATCAGAGCCAGATGAAAATGATGATGTACGGAATGCCGTTGTTCTTCTTCTTTATATTTTACAATGCTCCGTCTGGATTGCTGTTGTATTGGACTGTAAGTAACTTGTTCCAGCTTGGTCAGCAGCTTGTAATGAATAAAATGATGAAAAATACAAAGCAGTAATTAGTTTTAAAATTAATTCGCTGCTTTTATAGGAGATATACAAATGGTTTATGAATTTGAAGGAAAAAATGAGAAAGATGCTATCGAGAAAGCTACAATCGAATTGGGTCTTGAAAGCGATCAGTTTGATGTAGAAATTATCGAAACTCAGAAAAAAACGCTTTTCAAAAATGGATACGTAAAAATCAGGGTTCACACAGATGATGAGGCTTCTGCATCTTCTTCAAGATATGATGATGAAGTTCCATCAAAACGTGTCATAGCAAATCCTGTTCCTCAGGGAGAATTTGAGCAGAAACTTATTGAATTTGTTTCTTCAATGATTGAAAAAATGGGATATAAAGCTTCTGTTGAGATTTCTTTCCGAGAAGATAAAAAAATCGGTCTTAAGCTTTCATCAGAGAGTTCTTCTATCCTTATTGGACGAAAGGGAAAGAATCTTGATGCAATGCAGCTTCTTGCAAATGTTTATGCCGGTCATCTTGGTCATGAAGAAGTTCGTGTAATCCTTGATACTGAAAATTACCGCGTTCGCCGCGAAGAAAGCCTTGTACACCTTGCTTACAATACGGCAGACAAAGTAAGAACAAACAGAACTTCTATTTTGCTTGAACCGATGAATCCGTTTGAGAGAAGACTTATCCACACTACCCTCAATGATTTTTCTGATATCGAAACAAAAAGTGAAGGTGAAGGTCTTTACAAGCAGGTTCGTGTAATCTACAAGGGAAATTATTAAAGCACTGCGGAAACTTTTTTCCGAAGAGTTTTGATCAATAAGAATTCCAATTTCTGCATCTTAGATAAATAAATCTCAGCATATTTTGAGTGTATCTTTGATGCAGAAATTGATGTTTATGGATTATATGAAAACATTTTTTTCATGGGCAGCTGTTTTTTGTTTCGTTTCAGCCAGTGTTTTTGCTGCTGAAAAATCAAGTATAAGTGACAGTACTTTAGCCCAGCTAAAAAAAGAAGGTGTTGTAAAACAGACTTTTGTTAAGGAAGAAGAAGTAAAGTTTTCTTACACACCAAATACAGAATTTTCAAAAAATGCAATTCTCTCTTGGACTAACGATTGGAAGCCTAAATTTTCTTCAGAGAACTTATTTTATCTAGATAAACAAACGTTAGTTAGTTCAAATAATGATGTATTACACGTTTCCATTGATACAGCTTCAAAAATACTCCGTTCAATTTCTAAAATGAAAGGCATGGAGTATTTTTCAGAAGGAGATCAAAAATGGGAAACTCTTTATCACAAGTCCTATCTAATAAAATCAAAAGATGACAAATCTCCTGTTCCAGATGATTTATCAGGTTCTGCAGATGGAAAAAACTTTTATTGTCTGCAGGAAGATAATTCACTTGGAATATGTGTATATAAACTTGATTACAGACAGTCTGAAAATGAATTTGCAGTTTGTTTTACAAATATCGAGCCTGTAAAGTATGGTCCTATAACTTGTGTTCGCGCAGGTGACTTAAAGATGAATGTCGTCATTATTGATGAAGGCGAATATTTTTTAGTTTACATGGTTGTTCAGTCTTGTTATCCATATATTTCAATTTTGGAAAACAGGATGAACAAATCATTTAATAATCGCGTTGATGCGATTTATAAGTGGTTTTGCAAACAATTTTAGCAGTCATTAAAATAAAGGGGGAATAAATTGAGAAAACTTGTCTTAGCAGCAATGTTATGCAGTATTTTTATTTCATTTGGAGGATGTAAACCAATGGACAAAGAATTGAATGCAATCAAGGGAAAAGATGGTCTTTTTGCAATTATGGAAACTTCAAAGGGCAGTATTGTTCTTGAACTTTTCTATGATAAGACTCCACTCACAGTAACAAACTTTGTTGGTTTGTCTGAGGGTACTCTTGACGCAACAAAAGGAAAACATTTTTACGATGGTCTTACTTTTCATCGTGTTATTGCAGATTTTATGATTCAGGGTGGAGACCCTGAGGGAAGCGGTCGCGGTGGTCCTGGATACCGCTTTGCTGATGAATGCCGTGATGATTTGACTTTTGATAAACCTGGATATCTTGCAATGGCAAATGCAGGTCCTGGAACAAACGGAAGCCAGTTCTTTATTACTCATGTTCCTACAGATTGGCTTAATGGAAAGCATACGATTTTTGGTCAGGTTGTAAATGAAGACAGTCAGAAAGTTGTAAATGCTGTTGAGCAGGGCGATAAAATCGTAAAAGTTACAATTATTCGTCAGGGCGACAAGGCTCAGAAATTTACAGCTACCCAGAGTGACTTTGATAAACTTGCTGAGGAAGCTAAAATAAAAGCTGCTGAGGCAAAAAAAGCAGCTGCAGCCGCAAAAATCAAAGCTGTCGAAGCTAAATTCCCTGGATACTCAATCGATTCAAATGGAATTTATTACAAGACCATAAAAGAAGGTTCTGGAAACAAAATTGGTGGAAAAAAATCTGTAGCTGTTGAATATAAAGGCTATTTTGTAAATGGTCGTGTTTTTGATCAGTCAAAAGGCCGCGGTCCACTTGAATTTACTACTGATGGCGGACAGATGATTCCAGGATTCGATATCATGGTTCAGGACATGAAACTTGGAGAAAAGAGAACAATTGTTCTTCCTCCGGACATGGCTTATGGTGAAAACGGTATTCCTGGAGTAATTCCTGGTGGAGAATATCTTGCTTTTGATGTTGAGCTTACAAAAGTAAAATAATCTTTTGCTTAATAATTTTTAATGTGAGGACTTTCTGTTTTAAGCGGAAAGTCCTTTTGTTTTTAAACGCTGCTGCCATATAACATCAAGCAAGTACCAAACGTACCGAATTATAAAGGCTGCAAAAATAAGAATTGAATTGAGGCTGTAATCTTTTAGAATTAAAACTTTGAGAAGAAGAGAAATAATCATCAAAAAAATGGAAACGCTCCAGAAATAAGTGAATTTGATGTTTTTAAGGAATTTGATTTTCTCTTTGCCACTTTGAGCAAAAATCAAAAAAGAGAGAATAGTGTTTAACGGATTATAGGTTAAGAATAGGTGACTTTGCTTTAGAATTATTTGATCTGAAAACAAGAACTGAAATAAAAAGAAGCATCCCGTAAGTCCTGAAACAAAAAACAAGCAGAAATCAAAAAACTCAGAAAAGTAAAAGACTGACGAATGGTAGCTTAATATCGAAAATAAAACTAACAACTGATAGGTAGTTATAATAACTATAATTGCACACCAAAAATAGATGGATAGAGATAAAACAGTGCCTTTTTTTATGAAAGAAAAATTCAAAATGCTGAGGTGTTGACTTTGTGGAGAAAGAAGAGTTCTTTTTGATATTGAAAACGAACGGTCGT
>JAEEGL014319839.1_pt1 | contig 31943 bp, 25 predicted proteins | sample 9134231 | NCBI WGS metagenome assembly JAEEGL01 (sample SAMN16246548, study PRJNA631951) | gut metagenome | biome: gut microbiome; feature: rumen; material: fiber-attached | host: Bos | place: Iran: Karaj | collected 2018-10 | reverse complement strand
TAGTAGCCCATTCCGGAAGAAGCTATGTAGACGAGTATCAGACCGGGCACCGCGTTAGCCTGTGTCATGCCCAGATCTTTCAGTACTCTGTAGAGTATTATCATGGTGAGCATGCCCGGGAACAGTCCCAGTATGAGCATGAACTTCATCAGTCCCCTGCGCATCTTGAAGCGGAAGCGGCTTAGGGTGTAGCTCATGCAGAGCACTATTATCGTCTGGAGCAGCGCTGTGCACACCGCCGCTATGAAGGTGTTGGCGTACCAGCGGAAGAAATCCGTCTGGGCCAGATTGACATAGTTGTCGAAGCCCCACTGCTGCGGGACTATGTACCCTACCATGTGGGTGTTCTCCACCCTGAACGACTGCAGTACTATGAACACGAAGGGAGCAAGCCAGATGATGCTTATTATGATCAGTACTATGTATATGACCGTATTGCTTGCCCTGGTCTTGGCCTGCATGCCCATGTGCTTCTTCATGACGGAGGGATCGTAATCGCTTTGTTTACTCATTACTGGAAATCCTCCTCATTCTTGACCGACGGCAGTACGTTGTAGACGATAAGGGTTATTATCGCCAGTATCACGAATATCAGTATACCCACGACGGACGCCATGTAGTACTTTGAATCCGTACCGGTGGTTATCTTGAACAGCCATGTAATGAGCAGGTCCGTATGACCCACCTGACCTGCCGCCGAGGAAGCCGCCGCGTTTATCGGGTTGCCGCCCGTCAGCAGGTATATCACATTGAAGTTGTTCATGTTGCCCGTAAAGCTTGTAAGCAGGTACGGTCCTGTTATGAACAGCATGTACGGGAGAGTTATCTTGCTGAATTGCTTCCAGCCGCTGGCTCCGTCTATCTTGGCGGATTCGTAGAGGTCCGCCGGGATGTTCATCAGTATGCCCGTGGCTATCAACATCAGATAGGGTATGCCTATCCAGATGTTTATGAGTATTACGGTGACCCTTGCCCACGTTGGATCCGTCCAGAACGGCAGGGCCTCCTTTATCCATCCCCAGCTCAGGAGCGTGCCGTTTACGATGCCGTCTTTCGCGAACATCTTGGACACATACAGCAGGGAGATGAACTGCGGGATGGCTATCGTAAGAACGAGTATGGTCCTCCATCCCTTCTTGAACCTTATGCCCTTCTTATTGATCATCATCGCGACGAACATGCCCAGGAAGTAGTTGCTGAACGTAGCGAAGAATGCCCATATCAGGGTCCATGTAAGGACTTCTCCGAAGGTGGCCGAGTAGACTGTGCTTCCGCTGCCCCAGGACAGCACCTGGTTGAAGTTGTCCAGGCCCACCCAGTGGAACAGACCACTGAAGTAACCGTCGTTGGCGCCGTCATAGTTAGTGAAGGCCACCAGTACCATGAACACCAGCGGCAGTACGGTAAATACCAGTATGCCGGTAAGCGGGAGAGCCAGCAGGGTCTTGTAGAAGGACTCATCCACGAGGGACCTGAGGTCGTCCTTGCCGGACCTGAGTCTTATGCCCTTCTCCAGCATCTCCTGGGATATCTTGTTCTGCCTGACGTTTACTCGCCACGTATAGATGAATGCGATGATGAAGAATATCGTCAGCACGCCGTAGAGCAGTATCTTGAACGAATTATCGTGGTAGGTCGTGACATATGTGTCCAGTACGGCGTTATATTCCTTGGTGGGACCCACCTTGCCCAGCGAAGGAAGCATGGCCAGCCATTTAACACCGGCCGTAGCCATGTAGAATATGAATACTATCTCGAAGAGCAGGAAGAGTATTCCTCTGAGGATCTGCCCCCTGGCGATGCTGCCGAAGCCCATCACCAGGAAGGACGCCTTGGTCTTGGCGTCTCCGTTCTTGAAAGTCCGGCCAATATCCGCTATGCCTCCTGAGAACTTCCCGAACGCCCCGGCTATGCCCCGTCCGAGTCTTTTGAACAGGTTGCCGATGCCCGGAAGTATGGAGGAGAAGAACTGCCCCAGCTTGTACGAGAATCTCTGCCCTTTGGAAAGGCGCAGGTATTCCAGATCGCTGTATTTAGCCATTTTCTTGCCTTTTCTTTCGGACTGAATAGATGATGCCTATCAAAAAGGCTGGGGCATTGCGCATGCCCCAACCTTAAGATCAGGTGGATTAATTGGCCTTTACGTTGATCTCGCCTGTGGACTCGTTGAATGTAACAGTGTAGTTACCAGCCTTCAGGAAGACCATGTTGTTGTCGTTGCCGCCGTCCGGATTGAGAAGGTCCTTGCCTTCCTTTACCTGAGCAAGACCCTTATCGGTATCCCAGTTGCCTGCGGATACTATACGGCCGCCCATGTAATCGCTCTGCGGTACGTCGATGGTGATGGTGTAGACTCCGCCGGCCTCTTCCATCTTAAGCTTGCTGTCGGCGTTGTCCCAACCGTTCCAGGCGCCTACGAAGATGAATCCGTCGAGGCCTACGAGGCTGTGTACTTCGGTGTCATAGGTGGCGAGAGCTGCCTTCAGCTCTTCGTCGTTCTTGGCGTTCTTGATGTTGTCCGCAAGAGCATTGGCAAGACCCCACCATGCGCCGGAGATATTGCCCTGCATGTGAGCGTACTGAGCCTGGTCATATACGGCTATGAGCTGCGGGCTGTTCTTTACGAGGTCGCTCTTCTGAGCGTTCTTGTTGGCGGGTCCCCAAGCGAGTTCCTTGCATCTTTCGAGCTGAACCTCCTCGCTGGTGAGGAACTGGGCCAGCTGGTTGATGGCAGCGGCCTTCTTGGCGTCAGACTGCGGCTTTACTCCGAGGAGCTTGCAGCCCTTGAAGGAGCCCATCTGATAGGTCTGTCCGTCGACTGTGAAGGTCGGCAGCTTGGCTATTCCGAGGTTGTCCTTGAGGATACCCTTTGCTGTGTTGTAATCCCAGGTACCGGATACTACTGCGGCAGCGCCGGAGCTGAACGCGGATACGTTGGAATCCTGAACGTGGCACTTGGAGGTCTCAAGGAAGTTCATCGCCTTGGCGGCGGCGAGTCCCTTGTCGGAGTTGAAGTCGTCGTTAACGGCGGTGAACTTGCCGTCGGCATCGATCGTCCACTCGGATACGCAGCCGGTTCCGAAGAAGAATGCCGGGGTGTACCAGCCGGAGTTGTTGAGGTTCATGACGAAGTTCTTTCCGGCTGCTTCGCAGGCAGCAACGATCTTCTCAAGGCTCTTGGCGTCCTCGTCGGAGATGACGCTCTTGTCGTAGTACATGAAGTAGCCGTTGTCGGAAGTGAGCGGATAAGCATAGTATGCGTCTCCGGCGGAGATGGCGATGAGGGAGTCACCGTCGTTCTCAGCCTTTACCTTCTCGGCTGCGGCCTTACCGAGCTGGGAAACAGCTGCGGCGTTGATCAGCCTTGCAAGCTGGTCCTGCGCGAAGAAGAACAGGTCTCCGCCAGCCTCAACGTCCTGTACCATGGAGTCGGCTGCGGTGCCTTCGCCTACTGCCTCGACTGTGGGCTCTATCACGATGCCCAGAGTGTTGGTCTTGTTGAAGTCATCGATCTGCTTCTTTGTAAGTTCTACTGCGGCATCGGGGCACCATACCTTGATCTTATAGGTACCTTCGATCTCGCTCTTTGCTCCGTTTCCGTTGTTCGCCGGAGTGGTGTTTCCGCCGTTGCCGCAAGCGGCGAGGCCGATCACCATGACGAGCACGAGTACGATTGCTAATACTTTCTTCATAAATATTTCCTCCTTAAAAGTATTAAACATTTTTATATCAGTCTGATCAACAGACTTTCCAAGATTATAATATACCACTTTGTGATAAAAATGTCACAATAATAGTGCCCTTTTTGCACTGAACGCGTTACAATTGTCGAATTAATAGACACATGTCCATTAACTCCTGCGCATACTAGTCCGCAAAGTTGAGGATCGCGTCGTCGATCTTGCCCCATGCGCCGTTGCCCGCGCCGGTACACCTCACGTAGATCCCCACGGTAAACTCCGCGCCATCGGTGTGGTGCACTCCCGATATCTTTGCTGTATGCCACTCATTCCAGGACGTTATCTTAAGCGGCTCCGTTGCCACGATCTCTCCGTTCTCCTTTACGTAGGCGTAGATCTCCGTGGCGCCGCCGTCTCCGCCCATTATGGATATGGTGAAGTCGTATCCGCCTTCCTTAAGGCCGTCCACCTTCTGTTCAGCGGTGAACTCCACGGTCTTTCCGGCGCTGTTCCAGAAGTGCAGATGCTTTACGCCGGAGAGGGAGTCTCCCTCCTTTTCCTCCACGTAGAGCTGATCCATTGGGAGCAGGGCCGTTATGGTCCAGCCCTCGTCTCCTTCCTCAAAGCCCGGAGACTTAAGGTAGTTGAACCTTACCATGGAGACCGAAGCCTTTGCGGCAAGCCCTCCTGCTATGCCGGTGATCTCGTATCTGGCTACGCCGCCGTTCTGCATCCTGTCGATCTGCGCCTGATCCACGTTCCACTCGACGGGTATGCTCTGCTTGGAGCCGTCTGTCATTATTGCGCTTACGGTCTTCGGGAGCTCAAGCTTTTGGGCAACGTCGCAGACCACCTCCGTGGATTCTATGGCTTCCGCCTTAATCTCGGCGGCGTTTCCGGCGCGCACCAGCTGGAATAGCTTAAGAGATTCCAGCGGATGCCCGGAGGAGTCGAACATGGCCTGATTGTCCACGGCGCTTCCGCCGTAGTACTTGCCCGCGTCCTTAGGATCGTAGACCGCCGCGTAGCTGCTTGCCCAGCCGGAGCCGTGCTTTTCCCAGAGCTCGTGGTTCTTCTCCCAGGACTCCGTGCCCACGGTTATCCAGGCACCTTCCCAGTAGACCACGCCTATGCCGCTTTTGGTCTTATTCGCTATCGTATCTATCACATCCACCACACAGTTCGCCTGGCCCTGCACGGAGAAGGGATAACCCTTCACCTCGCCGCCTTCGCCAATGGTGTTGCCGGAGAAGTCCATGTCCTCGGCAGTGTAGGCGTATGAAGTCTCCATTACCATCACTTTCTTGTTGTAGGTCTCGGCTATCTCGGAGAGTATGGACGCCAGGTTGTCCAGACTGCCGTGCCAGTACGGATAATAAGAAGACGCGAAAACGTCATAGTCCAGGCTGTAGTAGTCCAGCTTGCTTGCCCAGCTCCTGTACCTGTCCGGGGTCTCGGGGTTGGCAAAATGCAGGGCTACGAGGGCGTTCGGGAACACTTCCCTTACGGCCTTTGATCCTGCCTGCATAAGGTACTGTATGTTGAACCAGACCTTCTCGCCTGCCAGGGCTCCGTTGGTCTCGTTGCCTATCTGGACCATGCCCACGTCCACCTTGGCGTCCTTGAGCTTCTGAAGGCTCTCCTTAGTGTAGTTGTAGGCGGCCTCGGACTTCTCCTCTATGCTCATGCCTTCCCAGGCTCTGGGAACCATCTGCTTGGCGGGATCAGCCCAGAAGTCCGAATAGTGGAAGTCCACCAGAAGCTTGAGTCCGTACTTTGCTGCACGCTTGCCTATCGCAACGGCGGTGTCTATGGTACAGTTTCCGCCGCCGAAACCGTTTCCGTCAGCATCGAAGGGGTCGTTCCAGACGCGCACGCGTATGTAGTTTATGCCGCTTTGGGCAAGGGTCAGGAAGATGTCCTGCTCCTTTCCGTCGTACCCGTAGTACTTTACTCCGCTGGCCTCCTCCGCCAGGACGGACGACACGTCCATGCCCATGATGAAGTCTTCGGGCAGGCCTTCCACCTTGCGCACGAAGAGACTGTCGCTGCCGGTCACCTTTTCTATTTTTGCGCTGCCGCAGCCCGCAAGCAGGCCAAGCGCCAGAGCCGCCGACGTTACCAGTACCATTGCTCTTTTACCTCTTGAAAGCATCTGTTTTCTCCCTTTTGTCATCCTGCGCCGCGCCTATCTCAGCATCATCAGGCGCTCCGCTATATTCGCGGCCGCCCCGTCCATTCCCGGGTGGCGCGACTGCTTTCCGAAGAACAGGTAATATTCCCTGCCCTCCTGATAATCTATGTATTCCGACGCCGACGAATTGCCGCCGCCCTTTATCAGGATGCCGTAAGGCACCCCGTCGTGCACGTAATACTGGTAGATGCTGCGCGGAGGCAGAAACTCCGAGACCGGAGCAAAGTGCTCCAGATATTTTTCCGCGTTGGCAGCCTCCACTATGAATATGTCCGCCTCGTTTCCGCCGGAAAACCCGAGAACGTCGTAGTCGAAGGTATGCGCCTTGACCATTTTTATGCCCTCCGGAAGATCTTCCGAGAACAGCACCTCGAGCTCCGCGCTTTTTACGGACGGCACATCCGCGTAAATGGATATCTTCTTCTCGGGGACGGTGTCCCTTATGCGCCCGAAGACGAAGGTGGTAAAGATGGCCGCCAGTATTACGCACAGCAAATACAGCAGCAGCTGCCGGAGCAGGTTCCTTGCGGCCTTGCCTGCCTTGCCGCGCGGCTTACCGTAAGCATCCGGCTTCAGATACGGGAGCACGAAGCTGCCGACATAGACGTCGAAACAGGCCGCGAGCGACAGCGCCGCAGCGGACCAGAACCTGCACGGACGCTCGTTAAAAGGTGTTACGATGCAGAACATGACGACGCAGACTATTACAGCCGCGGCAGATACTGCGCACATGGCTGTCCTTGCACGCTTTCTTATAAGTTTCTGCCTTTTTAGTTCTTCTTCCGAATAGATATCCATACCGACATTATTATAATATTCCGCGCGTGGATTCTCAAGCCGCCGCGCAGTTCTTTGAAATACAGCAGCGTATGTGATAATATAATGACAGAGATCCACACGGAGGTACCTATCATGTTTTCCGTTAAAAAGACAGCCGCACTTATCCTTTCTGCAGCGATGATACTGAGCCTTGCTTCCTGCGGTGGACCCGCAGCCAGAAGCACGCCAGGCAACAACTACGAACTCAGTAAAAACGGCGAAGCCATAGTCAGCGACGTGGATACTTCTGCCGCCGGCAAAGCAAAGCAACGTGACACGAGCGACAATTCGCGCGTGTTCTACGAGATATTCGTCGGGTCGTTCTCGGATTCCGACGGCGACGGAACCGGAGACCTTAAGGGCATAATCAACAGGCTGGACTACCTCAACGACGGCGACGCCTTCTCCGGCAAGAGCCTGGGAGTGGAAGGCGTATGGCTCACACCGATATTCACATCCAGCTCCTACCACAAATACAACGTGGACAACTACTATGAGGTAGACCCAAAATTCGGAACCCAGAAGGATCTGGAAGATCTTATCAAAGCCTGCCATAAGCGCGGCATCAAGGTCATACTGGATCTGGTCATAAACCACACCGGACGCGACAACGAGTGGTTCAAGAACTTCAATGTGGCCCAGAAGAGCGGAGACATAGAGGATCCTTACTACCATTTCTACTCCTTCTACCGCGAAGGCGAAGACTACCCCGTGGGAAGACGCTTCCAGAAACTGCTTGGTATAGACGTTTACTACGAATGCAACTTCGACACCTCCATGCCTGAGCTTGACTACGATCAGCCCGCCGTGCGCCAGGCAGTGCTGGATGTCGCAAAACACTATCTGGACCTCGGCGTGGACGGATTCCGCTTCGACGCGGCAAAATACATTTACTACGGCGAGACGGACAGGAACGTGGAGTTCTGGAACTGGTACATCGGCGAACTCAGAAAGATAAAGCCCGATGTCTACACCGTGGCCGAGGTGTGGGACGGCGACAGCATCACCGACAAATACTTCGATGCGCTCAACTGCTTCGATTTCTCGGTATCGCAGGTCAACGGCATGATAGCGGAGACGGCCAAGGCCGGAGACGCCAACAGATATACTGCGTACGTAGAACGATACCTGAACCGTATAGACGGTCTTAACGAAGACGCAATGATAGTCCCGTTCATATCGAACCATGACATGGACCGCGCAGCTGGTTACCTTACACCGGTAAGCTACAACATGCAGTTCGCGGCTAATCTTTACATACTCGGTCCGGGATCGCCGTTCATCTACTACGGCGAAGAGATAGGCCTGAAAGGATCGCGCGGAAGCGCCAACACGGACGCCAACAGGCGCCTTGCCATGCTCTGGGGGGATGACGACAAGGTGTCCGATCCGGAAGGCACCACATATCCCAGGGACAATCAGGTCGATACCTCAGTAAAGGAGCAGCTGGCCCGTGACGACAGTCTGCTTACCTACTACAAAAAACTCCTGATGATACGCGCCGCTAACCCGGAGATAGCGAAAGGCCAGTACAAGGCGCTTAAGCTCAGCGGAACAAAGACCGGAGGCTTCGTCTCCACTCTGAACGGAAACAGCGTATGTGTTCTGCACAACCCGTCCAACGGTACGGCGACCATAGACCTGTCGACGGTCTCCGGAGCCGAAAGTTTCAAGACTATAGCCGCATATATAGGCCAAGGCGAGGCGACCCTGGAAGGCAGCGTGCTTACGCTTAACGGACGCACCAGCGTAGTGCTGAGATAAGCAGTTCCCGGTCCGGCCGGCAGCGAACTACCGGCAGACGAAGGAACATGCGCCGGAAAACAAAACAGAAACACAAAAGGGCGGAAACATCCGCCCTTTTATTCTGTATTGTTTAAAAACGGAAAAGGAGGCCGGGCCTCCTTTTCCTTTGGAGCTACTGGTCGGACTTGAACCGACGGCCTGCTGATTACGAATCAGCTGCTCTACCGACTGAGCCACAGTAGCGTGCCAAAAAATAATAGCACAAACTTCTTGAGTCCGCAAGAATTATTGTATTCTTTACGCGTACATTCCGGCGCGGCGCCGTTTTTCCGGCCGCGGAAGCAATTTTGCGGTTCCGCGGGACCTGACGCTACTTTCCTGTTATCGCGTGCGCCTTGATGTAATCGCCCCAGACCGTGTAATACTTGCCCAGGATGTGGGTACTGTCGTGGGTATAGGTGCTGTCCATGTCGCCGTTTGCGTTGTCGAACAGACCGTTGCACTCTATGTAAAAGACAGTATGTCCGTCCTGAAGGCTCTCGAAATAAGAGTTTAGCTCGTTGATCCTGCTGTTGTTCACCCATTTGTCCGTGGACGAGCGGCTGTATCCGACATGCAGGTTGGAAACAAGTATCAGCATGGCGTCCGGGTTCAGCTTGCGTATCGTTTCGAACAGGTCCTCGAACTTGCTCTTGAGCTTTTCCATGTTGTAGCCCAGATCGTTTATGCCCATGCCTATGTATATCTTGCCGAAGCTCTTCTTTTTAAGCAGAGTTTCCAGATTTATGTCTCCGTAGCCGCGGACGTTCACGTCCTTGCCGTTGTAGTTGTTGATGCCAAGACCCGTAGAGCAGAACCACAGCGCGCCGTCTATCTTACCGTACGTCTGGAGACCAACGAACCTGGAGTCTCCCACAAAGAGAGCGTCGGAATAGTAACCCTCCGGGGCCTCGCCCACCGTAAGTTCCGGTCCTATGAGTATCCCGTCCTTCTTGATAAGCAGATCGTCAGGAAGCGGATCCGAATCGTCCGCGTTCTCATCCACCGCCACGGGTACCGTATTGTTTGCCGGCGCCGGCTGAGGCTCCCTTCCCGCCCTGCCGTGCACCAGAACGGCCGCGACCACAAGCACTATAAGAATTAAAGCTGTATATAATATCTTTTTTATCATCTAAAGACCTCAGAACCTGAAATACATGAACGGGTCGTTCATGCCCATGATCAGGCAGTATACCGCAACACCTAGGATGCCTGCAAGCGGTATCCAGATGAACCACTTATCCTTTAACTTTTGATAGAGCTTTCCGGGAAGCTCCGTGGAGAGCACCGCCGCTATTATCAGCAGCCACCAGAAATCCTTAAGCTGCAGGAGCCAGTCGCCGGAGCTTACGTTCTCTCCGCCTATGCCTATCAGCCTTCCGTAGAAGGTGCCAAGCTGCCCCAGGTCGGAGATCGCGAACACCATCCACTGCAGCGGGATCAGCAGTATCATGTATACGTGGCCTACCGCCCTGTGCGACTCCATGAAGCCTTGCAGGCCCTGCTTTTCTATGGATATGATCAGGAACAGCACCGCTCCCCAGATCACGAAGTTCCAGTCCGCTCCGTGCCACAGTCCGGTAAGCATCCACACCGCGAACAGGTTGAGAACCGTACGCACGTTCCCTTTTCTGTTGCCGCCAAGCGGTATGTACACATATTCGCGGAACCACGCGCCAAGCGTCATGTGCCAGCGTCTCCAGAACTCCGTCATGCTTACGGATACGTAAGGACTGTTGAAGTTCTGCGGGAACTCGAAACCCATCATACGGCCCAGGCCTATGGCCATGTACGAATAGCCGCAGAAGTCGAAGAACAGCTGGAAGCTGTAGCCGATCATCGCCAGCCACGCCATCCCGACGGATATGGACGAATAGCCTATGGTATCCGCCGCGGTCCATATGTTGCTCAGCTGATTGGCGATTATTACCTTAAACCCAAGGCCGATTATGAAGGTCTTGAGCCCGTCAAGAAAGCCCTGCAGGGTCTCTTTCCTCTTGCGCAGAGCCACCCGCACTTCCGAGAAGCGCACTATTGGCCCGGCTATCAGCTGCGGGAACATCATTATGTAAGCGCCCAGGTTGACGAAGCTCTTCTCCACAAGCGACGGATCCCTGTAAACGTCTATCACGTACGACGCTATCTGGAACGTGTAGAAGCTTATGCCTATCGGAAGTATCAGCCCCAGGTCAGTCCCCAGGACAAAGTCTATGTACTTGAACACGAACAGTATCCCGAAGTCCACGACAAGTCCTATTATCAGCACGAAGCGCTTCTGCGCGCTTCGGTCCTTTTTGGAGACTCCGCATTTGTGTATGGCTACGCCGACGTAGTAGTTGAACAGGACCGACACCAGTATTACAATAAGATAAAGCGGCGTGCCGCTTACTATCGTTCCGTAACCGTAGAAACCGATGCTGAAAAGAAACACTACAGCGTTCCTGTAGGGTCTTGCGTATCTGCAGGTAAGGTAATAAGCCGCAAGGAACAGCGGCAGAAATACCCCTAAGAATGCCAGACTGCTGAATACCACGCCGGACGGTCTCCCATTTACTTAAAAACACAATATACAGTATATTATATCTCTTCGGCACACAAAAGGAAAGACTAATGAAGAAACTGTTCTACGCTTATCTGTTCATATTTCTTAACATTAACATCAACATAGACCGCATCCGCATCTGCCTCACCCCTGCGTTCGTAGGCTACATACTTCTGCTGCTTGCATTCCGCGAGCTGGAAGGCGAGAGCAGCGAGTTTTCAAGGCTAAGGCCTGCGGCCCTGGGGATGGCGGTATATACAGGCATCTGCTGGCTGCTGGACGCTTTCGGCGTAAGCGGAAGCAGCACAGGCTGGGCCGTGATAAGTGTGGTGCTTTCAGTGATCGGTCTGGCGGTCTCGCTCTACATCCTTAAGAGCGTCATAGACGGAATAGAGGACATCGAGGACCTCCGCTCCGCTGACCTTGGCTCGCAGAGACTGCGTTCGGTATTCATGGTAATGGCGATCGCGTCTGTCGTCGGACTTGTCATGGCGATCGTTCCGGTCCTTTTGATACCGGCAATGCTGGTGAACTTTGTCGCTACCATAGTGCTTCTGGTGCGCCTGCACGCCACTTGGAAAGCCTACGAGGATCTTGCCTGGAGAGACTTTGAAAACAGACGTTAACACCGGATCCCGCAGCCTTGAAAGACCTCTTTGAACTGAAAAACAGGAACTTCCTTAAAAAGAGCCTTACCCTGCTGCTTCCCGTAGTGCTGCAGCAGCTCATTACCGTGGGCATAAACTTCCTGGACAACCTTATGATAGGTCCGTTCGGGGAGACTTCCATTGCGGCAGCGGCGTTCGGCAATCAGATCTACAACTTCTTCCAGTTCATATGCATGGGCCTCGGGTCCGGCGCGGTCGTAATGTCCAGTCAGTTCTGGGGACGCAGGGAGACGGACCCCATGCGCACCACCGCCGCAATGGCTCTGCGCGTTACTGCTGCAGTCTGCGCGCTGTTTACAGTGCTCTGCGCGGGAGTCCCGGCCATGATGCTCCGCATATTCACAAACGACGCAGCTGTCATAACCACAGGAGCGCCCTACCTAAGACTCATCGGTGTAACGTTCCTGATGGCGGGTCTCAGCTCTACGGCCACATACCTTCTGAGAAGCGTGGGGACCGTAAAAGTATCGCTGCTCGGTTCCTCCATAGCGTTCTTCATAAACCTGTTCTTCAACTGGGTGTTCATATACGGAAAACTGGGCGCACCCAGGCTGGAACTTGTGGGAGCCGCCGTAGGAACTGTGATAGCCCGCTGCTTCGAGTTCCTGTTCGTGTTCGGATACTTCGTGTTTAAGGACGCCAAGTTCGGGTTCAGGTTAAAGCATTTTGCTCTGTCTTCCGCAGACCTCCGCAAACAGTACATCAAGTTCAGCATTCCGGTACTGGTAAGCGACACTCTGCTGGGCCTCAGCCTTTCGCTCACCAACGTAGTCTACGGGCACATGTCCGCGGAGATAGCGTCCGCAGGATCCATTTCAGGGTCGCTCATTCAGCTGATATCCATAATAAACATCGGGTGGTCCGGTGCTTCGGCCATAGTGATAGGCAACACCATAGGCGAGGGGGATTTTGCGCGGGCCAAGCGCGAAGGAAACACCTACATCCTCATGTCCTTCCTGTTCGGCCTTGTGGTGATAGTGCCGATACTGCTGCTGCGCGGTCCGTACGTAAGCATGTACAACATACAGCAGGAGACTGCGGATCTGGTGTATACCATGCTGAACATAACGTTCTTCATGCTTCCCATACAGACCGTGGCATACGTAATCTCCAAGGGGATCCTCCGGGGCGGCGGAGACACTCGCTTCCTGCTGCTTGCGGATTCCAGCTGCGTGTGGTTCCTGTCGCTGCCGCTTGGCGCCCTGGCCGCTTTCGTGTGGCACATGAGCCCAGCGTGGGTGTATTTCTTCCTGCGTGTGGAGTTCCCGCTTAAAGGCGTCATCTGCTTCATCCGCTACTGTACCGGCAAATGGATAAAAGAAATACGGGTCAAAAACTGACCCGCCTTCTGCTGCATGTATCCAGGCTCCCTGCCCGGGAGCTTTTTTTCAACCCTTTATTCGCCTTCCCATAAGGCTGCACAGATCCCTTTGACTATCAGACCTTTATCCGCCTGCCTATGCGGCTGCTCACCAGTACCGCAAGCGCAAGCTTTACCAGGTCCGGAACTATGAAAGGCAGAACGCACCAGCCGAGCGCGGTGCCAAGACCTATCGGTCCGGTATTCCTTGCGTACACGTACATGAACCAGGCCGTGCCGAAAGCGTAGCACACCGCGAGGCCAACGATAAGCAGGACCACCTTGCGGACGACTGACGCGGATCCGCCGGACGGAATAAGGGCAGTACCCGCCCAGTAGATCAATCCGGTAAATATGAATCCCAGTATGTATCCGCCGGTCGTGCCCAGCAGCGCGCCTAAACCGCCGCGGAAGCCCGACAGTACGGGCAGACCAACCGCAGCCATCAGTATGAAAACGACTATGGAAATGGTTCCGCGCTTGCCGCCCAGAAGCATAAGGGTGCAGAACACCCCGAAGGTCTGAAGCGTAAACGGCACAGCGAACGGCACGCTTATCCAAGAGCACACCGCCAGCAGCACCGCGCAGAGCGCCATGTATGCAAGATCTTTAGTTGTAAGTTTTTTATCCATATATTCTGAAAAGATGATCTTCGGACGTGCATCCGGCAGGCGTTTCGCAGCCGGATCCGATACCCCGCGGGAACGCTGTTACACTGGTCTTATCGATACTTCTCCGGATGACAGCGCTTCTTGCATACCGTCTTCGTATTCCACGAGCAGCCTGCATTCTTCATCTATCGACAGAGCCTTCGCGGGTCTAGACGTTCCGCCGCGCAGAACGTTTATTTGTTTCCCTATTACGAAGCTCCGCCTTATGTATTCGTCCGGGTAGCCTTCCAGATGCCCTGTCTCCACGATGTTGTAATAATGTCTAAGGAACGACGCGGCAATGCGGCAGCGCAGATCCCTGCTGCGTTTTCCGGTAACGGCGCCGGCTATGTTTCTGATCTCCTCCGGGAAGCCTCCCTCGGGCTCGTAGACGTTGAAGCCTATGCCCATCACCGCCCAGTCCAGTCCGCCGGACTCCAGATCGATGGAAGCCTCGGTAAGTATGCCGCAGGTCTTTCTGCCGTTAACATATACGTCGTTCACCCATTTTATGCTTGCGGAAGCGTCCGTGCATTCTTCTATCGCAAGGCATGCTGCCACAGCTGCTGCAGTCGTAAGCCTTACGGCCTGCTGCGCGGGAAGAGCCGGTCTAAGCAGAACGCTCAGGTACACACCGGTCCCCGCCGGAGACTTGAAAGTCCTGCCCATGCGGCCGCGCCCCGCGGTCTGCTCCGAAGCAATCACAGCGTGCCACGACGGAGTCTGCGATACCATGCGCTTTAAGTAGTTGTTTGTGGAATCCACGCTGGAGAGTACCTCGAGCGATACCCGCTTCGCAAGACCGGAAGTTCCGCCTTCGGAAGTCCCGGACTTACTGCCTGAGTCCAGATACCGGCGGATAAGGCCCTCGCTTAAAGCGTTGTTATCGTCTCCCAGTCTGTACCCCTTCTTGGTGGACTCTATGTCGTAGCCCTCCGCCTCCAGCTGTTTTACGCACTTCCATACCGCTGCCCTGGTAAGTCCCAGGGCGTCCGCGATGGCGCTGCCGGAAATGTATTCAGTTTCATGCTGCTCCAGAAGAGCCGCTATCTGCTGTTTCGTAGTCATGGTGTTTTGAGCCCGGTCATTCGGTAAACGATCGTCCGCGCATTCATCTGTCCTGCACGGCCTCTAAAGGTTATCACAAATAAAAAAATGTGTCAACTTTCTAAAGCAAGAAAAGTTGACACAAGCGATCAGCTCTTGTATTTGCCGCAGGCAGCCTGCAGGTTATTCTTCCCCGAGTTCTTCCTCGATCATTTTAAGGCGTTCGCGTTTTTTCTCCAGCTTTTCGATACTGTTACCGGCAGCTGAATAGAATTCGGTATAACCGCACTGCTGGCAGACAGTTATTCTGACATTGAATTCTCCTGTGTTCCAGGCAGAGCGGTTAAGTGTGGGCAGCCCGCCGACATAGGTCATAAGACTGTGCTCTCCTTTGCCGAACATAGGCCCGCCGCATTTCGGACAGATCCCCACCGTCTTTTCCTTAAGTTCCCTTTCGTGATCATCGATCTCGGAACGAAGCAGCTCAGCGTCTTTTTTCAGATCCGATATCCTGTTATCGTACCATTCTCTGAGCTTAACATCATCATTGAATATACGAGCCGCCTTTACAGCGTCCACTATGATCTTTTCGTCCTGACCGGAATACCTGTCATAGCAGTCCGCACAGGCCTTGAAGACCATGGTGCCGACTGTTATCGTCTTTCCGAATGCGGCCTTTTCTCCGCAAAAAACACATTCTGCCATGTTATCACCCTCCTGATGCCGTATGATCGATAAACGATCCCTGCTATACCACTGCTGTCAGCAGTTTCACCATCTCCGCGGGCGTGTTCACCACGTAGGTCGGTTTACCATCTTTTATGGCGGCGTCCACGCCTGTGGCGAAGGACCAGGTAACGAAGCAGGTATCGCAGCCCGCGTCGTTGCCGCATATAAGGTCGAAAACGCTGTCTCCAACCATCACGGCATCCGCCGGATCCACCCCAAGCTCCCTGCAGCATATAAGCGCAGGCTCCGGCTGCGGCTTGTGGATGTCCGTGCTCTCCGCAGTAACGAAGGCGTCGAAGCATTCCGCCATGCCGTACTTCTTAAGGCCTTTTACGCAGGTATCGTAGCCTCTGGATGTTACTATTCCAAGCAGCACGCCCTCTTCCTTAAGTTTCAGGACGGCCTCTACCATGCCCTCGAAAGGCGGCGCGGGAGTTGCGTCCGGCTGGCGCTGGAACTCCCTGTAGCTCTCTACCAGTTCCTGAAGATCGTAGCCGCTGTGGCCCAGCTGCTTCATGTAGTCATCTATGGCGTCCCACAGGACCATGCCGAAGGTCCACTTTACGTCGTCGCCGGTAAGGTGACCGCCGAAGTGCTTCTGGTACATGTGATCCCATGAATCCACGATCAGCTGGTTGGTATCCACAAGCGTTCCGTCGTAGTCGAAGAGGACCGCTTTATATCTCTTTTTCATTCGCGTCTCCCTTTCTCTTGCCGGAAAGCCAGGCGTTTATGAATGGATCTATGCGGCCGTCCATTACGGCCTGAACGTAGCTTACTTCCTCGCCTGTACGGTGGTCTTTTACCATGGTGTAAGGCTGGAAGACGTAGGAACGGATCTGACTGCCCCATGCAATCTGATTGAAGTTGCCCTTAAGATCCGATATCTTGTCCATGTGTTCCTGCTTTGCCAGAGCGTACAGCTTGGCGTACAGGACCTTCATGGCGAATTCCTTGTTCTGGTGCTGGCTGCGCTCGTTCTGGCAGCTGGTAACTATTCCGGTCGGAATGTGAGTGATGCGTACCGCGGAGTCCGTCTTGTTTACGTGCTGACCGCCCGCGCCGCTGGACCGGTAAGTATCTATGCGCAGGTCCTGGGGATCTATGTCCACCTTAACGGAATCGTCCAGCTCCGGGGTTATGTCCACGGACGCGAACGACGTCTGCCTCTTTGCCTGAGCGTTGAACGGACTTATGCGCACAAGTCTGTGAACGCCTCGCTCGCCGCGAAGATACCCGTAGGCGTTCTCGCCTTCCACAAGGAATTCAGCGGACTTTATGCCTGCCTCCGTGTCGTCCTGGACGTCCATCATGGTTACTTTATAGCCCTTCTGGTCCGCCCAGCGAAGGTACATGCGCATAAGCATGCCCGCCCAGTCCTGTGCCTCGGTGCCGCCTGCGCCCGCGTGCAGCGTAACTATGGCATTGTTGTGGTCGTATTCTTCCTTAAGAAGCGTGCGGAGATTAAGGTCTTCTACCTTTTCGGAGAGCGTGTCGAAGGTGCTCTTAGCTTCCTCACCCAGCTCCTCGTCCTGGGCCTCCTCGGCCATCTCTATGCAGGCCTTAAGGTCCTCCAGCTCCGAAACGCAGTCCTCGTACTCGCCTATGGTGTTCTCCAGAGATTTCTTCTCCATCGAAAGTTTCTGGGCGCGGGTCATGTCATCCCAGAAACCGTCTATCTGCATCTGCAGATCTATGTCAGCAAGTTTTTCCTTTAAGACAGGGATGTCAAAGAGAGTCTCTGAGTTTCCCCAGAGTCTCCGTAAGCTGAGGCAGCTGCAGCTTTATGTTGTCGAGTAATACCATTTATTGCTCCTGTATATTATGACCGGGTGCTGCGTTGGGCCGTCCTAAAAAACTGTTTTCCAGTTTTGGCGACACCGCCGATCTTACTGGTTCTTTCCGCAGCAGTTCTTGTACTTCTTGCCGGATCCGCAGGGACAGGGGTCGTTGCGGCCGGGCTTTTTCTCTACCCTTACCGGCATGGGCTTTTCGCCGCCGGTATCGTTTGCCTTTGGTGCCGCCTTGGGCAAACTTCCCTTAGCGATGCCTGCCTGGGCGCGGGCCTTTGCGGCAGCTTCAGCCTTGGCTTCGTCCGCGGCGGACTTTACGTCCTCCTTGGAGCTGGCGCCTATCCTTATTACGGAACGTCTCTCGGAATTCGTCTGGATGGTTACGCCGAACACGAAGCGCACCATGTCGTCGCAGATGCTCTTAAGCATAAGCTCGAACATGTCGAAGCCTTCGTTGGCGTAAGCCCTTGCAGGATCCTGCTGGCCCAGGGAACGCAGGCCTATGCCTGTCTTCAGCTGGTCCATGTCGTCTATGTGGTCCATCCACTTGGTGTCCACTATGCGCAGAAGGATCATGCGCTCTACTTCGCGCATGCGCTCTTCGCCTATCTCCTTTTCCTTGCGGGCGTACGCATCCCTGAACATGTCCATGATGCGTTCCTTAAGGGAATCTCTGTCCAGACCGCGCTTCTCCTCGTCGGAGAATCTAAGCTGCGGCAGCGCCGGAGAAACGGCCTTTATCCTTGCTGCAAGCTCCGTGTAATCCCAGTCCATGGGATCTTTGGACAGAGCCGTAACACCGTCCGCTATCTCGCCGGCGATGTCGTTCATCATGTTAAGGATGTGGTCCTTAAGGTCCTCGCCCTTAAGCACACGGTTCCTCTCCTCGTAGATGATCTGGCGCTGACGGTTCATTACGTCGTCGTACTGCAGAACGTACTTACGGATGCCGTAGTTGCGTCCTTCTACCTTCTTCTGCGAATTCTCTATGGTCTTGGAGAGCAGACCGGCCTCCAGCCTTTCATCCTCGCCAAGGCCCATTCGGCCGATCAGCAGCTGGATCTTTTCTCCGCCGAACAGCCTCATTAGGTCGTCGTCCAGAGCAACGTAGAACTGCGAAGAACCGGGGTCTCCCTGACGTCCGGAACGGCCGCGCAGCTGGTTGTCTATTCGCCTTGCCTCGTGGCGCTCCGTGCCTATTATGTGCAGTCCGCCCAGAGCGGCGACTTCGTCGTGCTCCGCCTTGGTTGAGTCCTTGCCTCCCAGGATGATGTCCGTACCACGGCCGGCCATGTTGGTGGCTATGGTAACGGCGTTCTTCTTACCAGCCTGAGCTACTATCTCAGCCTCACGCATGTGCTGCTTGGCGTTTAATACCTCGTGCTTTATGCCGCGTCTTTGCAGCATGCCGGAAAGCATCTCGGACTTTTCTACGGAGATGGTACCTACCAGTATCGGCTGGCCTGTGGCGTGCCTTGCTTCTATCTCGTCGCAGATGGCGCGAAACTTGGCCTTCTGGGTGGTGTATACCGCGTCCTCCATGTCTTCGCGGATGACGGGCTTGTTTGTGGGTATCACCACTACCTGCATGTTGTAGATCTCGGTGAACTCTTCTTCCTCCGTCTTGGCGGTACCAGTCATGCCGGCGAGTTTCTTGTACATGCGGAAGTAGTTCTGAAGAGTTATCGTGGCCAGCGTCTTGGACTCGGAACGCACCTCTATGCCTTCCTTTGCCTCAATGGCCTGATGCAGACCGTCCGAGTAGCGGCGGCCGAACATCAGACGGCCGGTGAACTCGTCCACTATTACGATCTCGCCCTCGTGCTCTATGTAGTCGATGTCCCTGTGCATTATGTTATGCGCCTTCAGGGCTATCAGCACGTGGTGGTTTATCTCCATGTTCTCCGGGTCGGAGAAGTTCTCTATCTTAAAGTAGCGCTCCGCCTTGGCAACGCCCTCTTCCGTAAGCGATACGGTCTTTTCCTTCTCGTCCACGGTAAAGTCGCCGGTGGTGGTTATGGTGCCGCCCAGACGCGGGTTGCCTTCCTCTATTACTTCGCCCCTTGTAAGTGTGCGGACGAAGCGGTCCGCGGTCTTGTAGAGCTCGGAAGAATCATCGCCCTGACCGGAAATTATGAGCGGCGTCCTGGCTTCGTCTATGAGTATGGAGTCCACCTCGTCCACGATGGCGTAGGAGAGCTCCCTCTGCATCTGGTCTTCCTTGTAGATGACCATGTTGTCCCTGAGGTAGTCGAAACCGAACTCGTTGTTGGTGCCGTAGGTGATGTCCGCCTGATACGCAGCTTTTCTTTCCGCGGAATCTATGCCGTGTATTACGCAGCCGACCGTAAGGCCAAGGAACTCGTATATCTGGCCCATCCATTCCGCGTCGCGCTTTGCAAGGTAGTCGTTTACCGTTACAACGTGCACTCCGTGCCCTGCCAGCGCGTTAAGGTATACGGCAAGGGTAGCCACAAGGGTCTTGCCTTCGCCTGTCTTCATTTCCGCGATGTTGCCCTGATGAAGGACCACGCCGCCTATCAGCTGGACGTGGAAGTGCTTCATTCCGAGCACACGCCACGCGGCCTCCCTGCACACGGCAAAGGCCTCCGGAAGTATGTCGTCCAGAGTCTCGCCGTCGGAGAGCCTGCCCTTAAGGTAGGGCGTATAGTCCTTAAGCTCGCGGTCCGTAAGACCCTGCATCTTTTCGTCCAGAGCCTCCACCTGAGCAACGATCTTCTCTATCTTCTTGATCTCGTTGGCGTTCCAGTCGCCGAAGATCTTCTCAAAGATTCCCATTTCTTTCCTTTTCCCGTTTCGGGACCGTTAATTGAATGCGTTGTAGATGGCACGGATGGCCTTCTCGAAATCGCTTCCGGCTACGCCCACGATGATGTTGATCTCGGAAGAGCCCTGATCTATCATCCTGATGTTTATGCCTTCCTCCGCAAGAGCCGCGAAGAGCTTGGCCGCAACGCCGGGACGGTAGGTCATGCCCTGACCTACGGTGGCTATCATCGCGATGTCATCGTATACTTCCAGGGTATCCGGCTCCAGAGTCCTCTTAATGTCGTCTATTATGTCCGGCAGCTTGCTGCCTACTTCGTCGTTGTCCAGGACTACGGAGAGAGTATCGATACCTGTGGGCATGTGCTCGAAGCTTACGTCGTTGCTGTCCAGTATGCTGAACACGCGCTTCATGAAGCCGCGCTCGGAGTTCATCATGTACTTGTGCATGGCGATTACCGTAAAGTTCTTGCTGCCCGCGACGCCTGTAATTACTCCCCTGCAGTCTTCCGGAGTCTGGTCCTGGATGAAGGTGCCCGGATGCTCCGGATCGTTGGTATTCCTGATGTTTATGGGAATGCCCGCTTCCTTTACAGGGAAGATGGCGTCCTCGTGCATTACGTTTGCGCCCATGTAGGAGAGCTCGCGGAGCTCCTGATACGAAATGTAGCGGATCGGCTTGGGGTCCTTTACGATCTTGGGGTTAGCCATGAGGAAGCCGTTGACGTCCGTCCAGTTCTCGTAGACCTCCGCCTCCGCAGCCCTTGCTACTATGGATCCGCTGATGTCGGAACCGCCGCGGCTGAAAGTCTTTATCTTTCCGTCCGGCTTTGCTCCGTAGAATCCCGGGATGACAGCGTACTCGTGCTTCTTAAGTTCTTCCTTAAGGATGCTGTTGGTCTCTTCCGCAAGGAATCGGCCGCGATCGTCGAATTTGATGACGTCTGCCGCATCTATGAAGTCCCAGCCGAGGTACGCAGCAAACAGGCGGGCATTAAGATATTCCCCGCGGCTTGCGATGTAATCCGAGCCCGCGCCGTCCTCCATGGCATGCTTTATCTTGTTGTACTCTTCCTGAAGATCCAGTTTGTCGCCGCTGATCCCCAGAGTAAACGCTATGGCGCTGAACCTGTCGCAGACTACCTGGAACAGCTGGTCCCAGGGCAGATGGTTCAGAAGGTGCGTGTGGCAAAGCAGCAGGAGGTCCGTCATCTTGGTGTCCTGATCGAAGCGCTTGCCCGGAGCGGATACTACAACGTACTTCCTGTCCGGATCGGAAAGGATTATATCCTTTACCTTAGTGAACTGTATGGTGTCGGCAACGGAACTGCCGCCGAATTTTGCTACTTTTATACCCATCGTTTTTCTCCTAAATAAAGTATTCTAAATATTTTACCACAAACAGACGGAATAAACAAACACCCGGCTGTAGTGCCGGGTGAAATGCTGTTTACTTAATTAGCCTCAGTCCGGAGTGTTTGGAACGTAATCCGCAATGCCGGCAGCTCTTCTGAGCTCCTCGACCCTGTTGGTCTGCTCCCAGGTGAACGCAGCGTCCTCGCGGCCGAAATGTCCGTAGTTGCAGGTCTTCCTGTAGATCGGACGCCTTAGATCCAGGGCGTTTATTATTCCGGCAGGCGTAAAGTCGAACACGCGGCAGACGATGTCCGCGATCTGCTCGTCCGGAATGTTGCCGGTGCCCTTGGTGTCCACCATTACGGAAACCGGTTCCGGAACGCCTATGGCGTAGGCGAGCTCGATCTCGCACCTGTCCGCAAGTCCTGATGCCACAACGTTCTTGGCTGCCCAGCGAGCAGCGTAGCAAGCGGAACGGTCCACCTTCGTGGGGTCCTTGCCGGAGAAGCATCCGCCGCCGTGGCGCGCGTATCCGCCGTAGGTGTCCACGATTATCTTGCGGCCTGTAAGACCGGTGTCGCCGTGAGGTCCGCCTATCACGAACCTGCCCGTGGGATTGACCAGATACTTGGTCTTTCCGTCCAGAAGCTCTTCCGGGATGACCGGCTTTATTACGTGGTCCATGAGATCCCAGCGGATCTGGTCCAGCGTTGCGTCTTCATCGTGCTGGGTGGAGATGAGCACGGTGTCCACTCTTACCGGCTGCCACTTATCGTCGTATTCCACGGTCACCTGGGTCTTTCCGTCCGGACGGAGGTAAGGAATGGTGCCGTTCTTTCTGACCTTGGTGAGCCTTTGAGCAAGCTTGTGCGCAAGGGAGATAGGAAGAGGCATAAGTTCCGGAGTTTCGTTGCATGCGTAGCCGAACATAATTCCCTGGTCTCCGGCGCCGCCCACCTGATCGTTGGTGCCCAGCGCTATGTCCGCGCTCTGCGCGTGCACGGAATTGAGCACGCCGCAGGAATAATAGTCGAAACCGTACTCGGACTTGGTGTAACCTATGTCCCTGATAACGTCTCTGGCTATCTGCTGAAAATCTATGAAACCGTTGGTGGTTATCTCGCCCATGATGGTGCAAAGGCCTGTGGTGACGAAAGTCTCGCAGGCTACTCTGCTGTTGGGGTCCTGGCGAAGCGCTTCGTCCAGGACTGCATCCGAGATCTGGTCGCAGATCTTGTCCGGATGACCTTCTGTAACGGATTCTGACGTGAATAATCTTATCATTTCTGTCCTTTCCCGGGGAAGAAAAAACCCCGTCTTAGACGAGGTGTGTTTCCTTTTCCTCATCTTTCAGATCGCTCTGTAGGATTTGGCACCTTGTAAAATACAGGTTGCCGGGCATCATCGGGCCTATTCCCTCCGCCGCTCTTGATGAGAGCCGTATTTATATTATCATGGGCGCATATCTGCCTTCCCATGCAGGGAGGAGCGGATCTCCTCGCCGTTTAGATTACCATATCGGGCGAACATAGTCAACTGCATGTTAATACTTATTAAAATATGAAGATGCAGACTTCGGTGCTGTTTCGAGGCGCTTCGAAAGCGGTAGAAGAGACTTTTCGCTAAGGCTTTTCCGTGAGACCGTTAGGTACGAGCCGAACGGATAAAAGCCTCGAAAAGGCTCGGCGTGAAGCCGCGAAGTGGGTCGAGAAACAGCACGGAGTCTGCATCTTGTGTTTAATGAATAATGGTGCGTTGCTATCTTTTGCCTGATATGGCGTCCAGATACTCCTCGAAATCCGTGAATCCGCTGATCGCAAAATCGTAAAGAACGCCGCAGTCGAAATTGTAGCGTCCGGTCGGATAGACCTTGTCCGCCAGCGGCGAGCGGCTTATCAGGATCTCGCTCTTCTGTATGTCCGGGACGGAATTTGCCGCGGATATCAGCTGGCCGTAATCGGTAACGTAGTACAGCGTCTCTATGTCGTCCGACAGCGCGAATTCCTGCTTCTCCACGTGGCTGTTGTCCGGCTTGAAGCACATGAACATCTCGCCTGTCTCATGTCCGGTCCTGGTGGCTCCGGCGGTAAAGTCGTCGAAGCAGCTGTCGAAGCTGTCCATGTCCGCGATTATCTCGTAGACGGTTATGTACTCCCTGCGGGCAGTCTTCATGGAGGCTTCCGCGCTGCTTATCCTGAAGGCGGACCTTCTTTTGCAGCTCTTTATCTTGCCATTGCTGAGCGTAACTTCGCTTATTACTATCCAGTGCGAATCCGAACTTTCCACCAGAGACTCGCAGAGGTATGACGTGCCGCTCTCGTCCCTGAACTCTTCTATCTTATTCTTAAGGAATGTGGCGTGGGACGGAAGCGAAACGTCTTCCAGATCGGCCGGATCCGCGTCCGGGGCTGCAAGAAGCGCGGCGCCCTTAGGGTCCTTGCCGAACAGCCTCATAAGGTAATAGTTCACCGTGCCATAGTCCGTGCTGATCATGGTGCAGAGCTTAAGATCCAGTCTGCGCTTCTGTTCCTCGGTAAACTCCACGGGGTTCCTTAATATGAAACCAATGTCCGCTATGTTCTCCGGCAGCGGCTGATGCTTTCTCTTGGTCTCTTCCGCGAAGTGGCAGATAAGATAGCGGCTCTCGTCCTCCGACAGCGGCCAGTATCCGGCGCCCAGGCCTCCGAAGTTGCGCTTCGTTAGTGTCGCAAGCTCTTCCTCGTCCTTTACCTTGCTGATCTGCAGGTAGTCCAGACCTATCTCTTCTATGTCGTAGTAGTAGAAGTGGTAGATGTCCTCCGGATCCAGCGGGTCCGTAAAGTCCTTCCAGTGCACCCTAAGTCCCAGCACGCCCATAAGACGCGTGTCCGTACAGACCGCGTCCTGGAACCTGTATTTATCTGTGACCGGGCTTACCAGTCCGCCCTTAAGCACTTTGAATTCCGGCATCTGTCCTCCGACCCGTGTCCCCGAAATGACCCTGGATACAAACTTAGCTGTAAAGACAAAAACCCGGCCAGATATAGCCGGGCTTGTTTTGCTTTTTTGCTGCAGATATTACTTGATGTTGTACTTCTGCTTGAACTTCTCTACACGGCCGCCGCGGTTGATGAACTTCTGCTGGCCTGTGAAGAACGGGTGGCACTCAGAGCATACGTCGAGCTTGATCTCCGGCTTGTTAGACTTTGTCATGAAAGTATTGCCGCATGCGCAGGTGACCTTGCAGTCCATATATTTGGGATGGATTCCTTCTTTCATTGTGAATTTCCTCCTTGTTTCTGTTCAAAATGCCTTGTTAGTTTAGCATAAGGGAAACACATACGCAAGCGTTTTTTTAGGATATGTATGCATTTACTCTATAATTATTGCGGATGTCCTTTTGGCATTCAATCATATTAATAATACTGTACTATTCTTTTTTCCTCACCAGTCTCATAGTCACAAAAAACATACTCCCAGCCCTCATCGATACCCTCCTTAATTCTTCTGCTTTCTATGAATTGCATTGGCGATTTTGTACCCATTGGCCACTCCGCGCCTTGTATCCACCTGGGTTTATGATTATCCACAACATGGAACATGTCCTGAATCAAGGCCTTCGCCTCTTTATTACGTTTTGTTTTTGGTTGGACACCAACAACATTTGACAATAAATCTTTAACTATCCATTCAGTTTGAGGGCCTTCGTAGCACTCTCCAACAACACTAAGATAAAAACGGTATAATTCTACATATTTTTTTGTAGCAATAAAATTAGAATGCGATGCTGTATATAAGTTTTCCAATGTTCCAAAAACATTTAAGGCGACCCAGGCGGATCCATCATAACAAACCCTCTTAATATGATTGACGCAGTTAAAATCATCTGGTAAATACGAATCATAACCTACGCTATCCCAAAAGGAATTCGTTGGGTCATTTACTGCATCAACAGGTATTAGCGCATTGATTTGTTCTTGCAAATCGATATTATTCTCAAGCATTTTAAGAAAAGTACTGTCATCTAAATTACCTGATAAAAAAGCCTCTATAATACTCATTTTTCGCTACCATCCCAACCATTTGTTTGAATGTATTATTTTCATATGAACAGTGAAGCTAAAAGAATTATATATCCATACACTATATGCGTCAATTTGTGCATATAACAAAAGGTCCTAAATAGAAACAAATGGGATTGGATCAGATATGTTTCTTAGACCACTGGCGGTACCGTATGATCAGCGCTATGTCGGTTATTACCCAGGACGTTACGTAGCTGAGACCAAGGATGATAAGAGAATGGTAGATGAGGCCGAACACCACCAGCACCCAAAGTATGCGGAAGCCGCAGATGCCAAGGCCCAGAATTATTACAGGCACTATGGCGTCGCCGGCGCCCTTAAGAGTTCCGCTTATTACTTCTATGAAAGTCCAGGTAAAGTAATACGGCACGAAGTACAGCATTATCTCCCAGGTCTTTTCCATAAGCGCCTGATCGTCCGTAAACAGAAGTATGGCAGGTCTGCCGATCGCAAGCAGAGCAGCGCTCATTACTACGGTGACTGCGGAGAAGACCTTCATGCTCAGCTTTACGCACTCTCGCACGCGGTCCATGCGTCCGGCTCCGTAGTTCTGTCCCACGAAGTTCATTACCGATACTCCTGCTGCGCTTATTATCGCCCAGTAGATGCCGTCGATCTTTCCGGTAAGCGACCAGGCAGCAACGACGGTCGTTCCGAGGGAGTTGACTCCGGTCTGTATGACAGCGTTGGAAAAACCGAACATGGTCTGCTGGAGACCCGAGGGTATGCCTATCTTAAGCATTCTGCGAAGTATGGAGCGCGTAAGACGCAGATTGACCTTCTTAAGCCTGTACGCTTCGTCTGCATGGGTAAGTCTTATGATGACCAGCACGCAGCTTATTATCTGCGAAGCGGCGGTAGCCATGGCTGCGCCCGCAACTCCCATGCCGCAGATCTTTACCAGCACGTAGTCCATCACTATGTTGCAGATGCAGCACGCAAGCAGGTAGTAGAACGGACGCTGCGAGTCTCCGGAGGCACGCAGTATGCCTGCTCCCATGTTGTAGATAAGCACGAACACCACTGCCGAGAAGACTATCCTGAGATATTCAGTTGCCTGAGCTACGGTCTCCGCAGGAGTATCCATCCATCCCAGGAAGACCGGAGCACAGAGTTCGCCTATTGCGGTAACACACAGGCCTATGATGGTGCAAAGTACTATGGCGGTGCCGGATGCCCTGGCTACGCCCTCGTCGTTCTTTTCGCCGTAGAAATGCGCCACCACTACGGACGCGCCGCTTGTGAGCGCGACAAAAAAGCCGATCAGAAGATTTATGATCTGCGTGGTGCTGCCGCCAACGGCCGCCAGAGCCGCAGTGCCTACGTACTTGCTGACGATCAGAGCGTCGACCGTATTGTAGAGCTGCTGCACTATGGTCCCCGCCGCGACAGGCAGGAAGAACACTATCAACTTTTTCAGGATCCCGCCTTGCGTAAGATCGTGCGATTCTGCGTTTCTCATAATAAAAGGGGCGCGCAGGAGGCGCGCCCACTTATCTTATTCTTTTATTCCTCTCCGGTAAAGAGGAAAAATCGTGTTTTTTTAACTTTCTGCTAAGTAGTATACAGTTGTGGCAGACACAAATGCATAAGGCTGCTATGCAGAAGTTCATGCAGACACCGTGCGCCGGATCAGCTAAAGCATCCTTACGAAGCTGCCGTCCTCCGACCATTCCAGCTTTACTCCCAGGTAAGCGCCGTCGGTCTGCGCGACCATGAAGTCCAGAACGTCCTGACCGCCGTTGTCCCTGTTCTTTACCACAACGTTGCCGCTGTCCTCTATGTAAGCAGGGATGAAGCCGCACTCGACCACCCCGTCCTTGTCCGCGATCACCTTTGCAATTATCGTAAGGCGCGACTTTTCCGACCAGGGATAGAAGTCCACCTTATAGTGGCCGCCGCCCCTGCCCTGTCTGGCGCGTTCCTTAAGATAAGCTACCATCTCCGGAGTGTCGTTGTAGCCGGAAGTCATGGCGTAGGTGAAGCACACGAAGTTGCCAAGCCCGTGGTATATGGGCTTGCCCTTGTAGTACTCCACGCCCTTAAGGATGTGATGATGCACGCCGAAGATGATGTCCGCGCCTGCGTCTATGCACAGGTAGCTCATCGTCTGCTCGTAGTCGTCCAGCCTGGGGAAATCTCCGCCGTTGCCCTTGTGGAACACCACCACGGCGATGTCGCACTTGGTCTTAAGGTCCTTTACTTCTTCCGCCAGCTGCTTCTGCGCGTCCGGAAGAAGATATGTATCCGTCCTGCACGGACCGCCGGGCATGTCGAACTTGGGAGTATACGCGGTCTCCACCTTTACGTAGTTGGCGCCGGGTTTCTGCGACGTGGCCCACCCGAGCCTGGGACCGGCCGCGTTGATGGATATGACGCCGACCTTTACACCTTTCTTCTCTATGAATACAGGCTTCTTGGCTTCCGTAATGTTCTTGCCTGTGCCGCAGTGCGCAAGGCCTATCTCGTCCAGCTTTGCAACGGTGTCCAGTATGCCGTTCGGTCCGCAGTCGTAGGAATGGTTGCCCGCAGTCGTGACCACATTGAAGCCCACGTCCGGAAGGCACTCCAGATGCTGAGGCGGCGAAGGCGGCGCCTGGATGTCTATGCACGACGGTTCTGTCCTGTCCTTGGTGGTATGCGGCGTTTCTATGTGGCCTATCATTACGTCCTGCTCGCGCAGCACGTTCTTGCAGCCTTCGAAATACGGTTCCGCGGGACCGGGCTCGTCCAGTATAAGGTCGCCCACGCAGCAGATGCTGATCTTTTCCGACATATCGTTACCTCCGTTGCAGCCTATCGATCAATATATTTATTATACAGCATCAGGCATACCAGCAGTGCATTTTTTTCGTGCAGGAACGTGAGGTCGTTTTCTGCCGATCTTTTATTACGCTTTGCTTATAACCGTTCGGTCGTCCGCGCCGAAGAGTGGCCAAAGTGTTTCAGACGCCATTGCGAAGCGGTAGAAGAGACTTTTCTGCGGCGTTTCACTGTGAGCACGGACGAAGTACGATGCAAACTGATGAAACGCCGGAAAAGGCTCGGCGTGAAGACGCGAAGCCGGTGGCTGAAACACTTTATCACTCGAGGACGCGGACGAGTTTCTGTAACGATACCGGGCAAGCGCAATAAAAGACCGCGGCGCAAAGGCCGCGGTCAGTGATCGATCATTGATCTTTACAGACCGTTCAGTTCGCGGACACGCTTGCATGCCACGAAATGATCCTTGGAAAGCTCTTCCAGCTTGGGCGTGCCCTTGAAGCACTCCTCGCAAGCGTAATTGCAGCGCGGAGCGAAGCGGCAGGCGTCAGGCGGATTGATCGGGCTCGTAAGCTCGCCCTTAAGGAGCTCTCTCTTCTTCTTATTCTTAATGGAAGGAATAGGAATAGCGGAGAGCAGCGCCTTGGTGTACGGATGCCAGGTGTGGCTGAAGAGTTCCGCGGTGGGAGCTTTCTCTATCATCTGGCCAAGGTACATTACGCTTATGTGGTCCGAAATGTGCTTTACAACGGAAAGGTCGTGGGTTATGAACATGTAAGCCATGCCCTTTTCCTTCTGAAGATCCTGCAGCAGGTTCAGTATCTGCGCCTGGATGAGTACGTCCAGAGCGGATACAGGCTCGTCGCAGATTATCATCTTGGGTTCCAGAGCCAGAGCACGCGCAATGCCTATCCTCTGGCGGCGGCCGCCGTCCAGTTCGTGCGGATAAGTGTCCACATAACGCCTTGCCAGACCTACGGTGTCCATAAGCTCCAGAACTCTCTTATCCAGAGATTCCTTGTCCGGGCACACCTTGTGGATGAGCAGCGGCTCGGCTATCTGCTGGCTGACGCTCATACGCGGGTTGAGGGAGGACAGCGGGTCCTGGAAGATCATCTGCATCTTGGGACGCAGTTCAACGAACTTCTTATTGTCTACCTTGGAGATGTCCTCTCCGTCGAATATGATCTTACCGCTTGTAGGTCTGATCAGCTGAAGTATGGTCTTGCCCAGAGTGGACTTGCCGCATCCGGACTCGCCTACAACGCCCAGCGTTTCGCCTATGTCCAGCGTAAAGCTTACGTCGTCCACGGCATGGAGCATGCCGTCCGGCACCATGAAGTATTTTTTAAGGTTTTCTACCTGAAGAAGAGCATCACTCATTGGTTGCGTCTCCTTTCTTGTCTTCCGCTGCCATTTCCTTTTCCGAGATGTCCGTTGCATCCGGGACTGCAGCCTCGGTCTCTTCCTTGGGGGCCTTAAGCTGCGCTATCTCCTCGGGTGTCATGAAGTGTATGCACTTTACGAGGTGGCCGGGAGCGATCTCCTTGGTTATAGGATCGATCACGCTGCAGTCCGGAGTCTTTTCCGGGCATCTTTCGCAGAACGAGCAGTACGAAGGAAGATCCATCGGGTCGGATACAAGTCCTTCTATGGAACGCAGTCTGTCCACTTCGGTGTCGAGGCTCGGAAGAGCGTCGAACAGAGCTTTGGTGTAAGGATGGCTGGTGTGTTCGAACACTGCCTCCAGGTTACCGTACTCTACTACCTCGCCGGCGTATATTACCGCTACCTTATCGCAGGTCTCGGCTACAACGCCCAGGTCGTGGGTGATCATTACGGTAGCTGTGTGGAACTGCTCCTGCAGCTTTCTCATAAGGTCCAACACCTGCGCCTGAATAGTTACGTCCAGAGCGGTGGTAGGTTCGTCCGCTATCAGAAGTCTGGGGTTGCATGCAAGCGCCATAGCTATTACTATACGCTGCTTCATGCCGCCTGAGAACTGATGCGGATACTCGCTGTAGCGGTTGCCCGGAATGCCTACGGTCTCCATCATCTCTATGGCGCGGGCCTTGGCCTCGGCTTTGCTGACCGGGTTGTGAAGGCTTACTACCTCGGCGATCTGGTCGCCTACGTACTGCACCGGGTTGAGCGCGGACATAGGATCCTGGAAGATCATGCCCATGGTGCCGCCGCGAAGATGACGCATCTTCTTGTTGTGTCTTTTCTTATCTCTCTTTTTTCTGGAGGTGGTAACTATGTTGACTCCGTCCAGAAGCACCTCGCCCTGGATGACGTGTCCGGCGTCGGGCAGAAGTCCCATGGTGGTAAGGGCTATTGTAGTCTTTCCTGCGCCGGTCTCTCCTACAAGGCCTATGGTCTCGGATTCGTTTACGGTGAAGCTTATGTTGTTTACAGCCTCCGCAACGCCTTCCGGAGTCTCGTAGTGGACTACCAGATTCCTAAGCTCCAGCACCGGAGTCTTGGGAGTCTTTTCCGCAGCCTGTTCCTTGGTATTGTCGGGAACTATTACTTTTTTGTCTTCCATAATTCCCTCCTTTACTTAAGTCTCGGGTCCAGAGCATCTCTGATGCCGTCGCCGAACAGGTTGAGCGCAAGTACCGTGATCATTATCGCAAGTCCCGGGAACAGCAGCACGTGCGGCGCTGTACGCAGGTATGCCTTACCGGCGGAGAGCATGGCGCCCCACTCGGGAGCGGGCTCCGTGATTCCCAGACCGATGTAGCTCAGCGAGGAGATGGTAAGTATTGCCGTCGCGACGCTGAAGGTGAAGCTCGTAAGGATCGGGCCTAAAGCGTTAGGCAGCATGAACTTTACCAGCTGTCTCTTGTTGCTGGCGCCCATTGCCTTTGCGGACTCGATGTAGTCGTTCCTCTTTACTGTAAGTATGGAAGCACGGACTATACGGGCTCTTGCGGGCAGCGAGCTTATTACTATGGATATGATCAGGTTGATTATACCGTTGCCCAGTACTGCTACTACCGCGATAGCCATCAGCATGGGCGGTATGGACTGGAATACGTCCAGTATACGCATTATTACCATGTCCACCTTGCCGCCGTAGTACGCTGCGATGGCTCCCAGCGTTCCGCCGACTGCGAAGGCGAAGATTACTATCAGGAATCCGATAGGCACCGAATATCTGGTACCGATTATGAGCCTGGAGAAGATGTCTCTTCCGTAGGGGTCGGTACCCATGATGTGCTCGGAGCTGGGCTTCTGGTTCCAGTTCTCGTAGTCCGGAGCCGTATAGTCGTACGGCGCTATCCACGGACCGATTATGGCTATTACGAATATGATGATAAGAACTATCATACCTACGATAGCCAGTTTATTTCTTTTAAGTCTCTTCCAGGCTTCCTTGGTGGGCGAAGACTTAACTTCCTTGCCGTTGTTGCGGGCAAGTTCCTTTGCCTTTCTCTTGTCTACCTTTGCCATAGCAGGTGTATAAAGTTTTGCCATTTCACACCTCCTACGCCTGTGCGGATCTGGCGGCTTCGCGGGCCGCTCTCTTAGCTGCTCTCTTGTTGGCCTTCATCTTGTTCTTGGCGTTGAACTCGTCCTTAAGACGCGGATCTATTACCGTGTACAGAAGGTCTATGAACAGCATTACTATGCTGAACACTACCGCAAGGAACGCAAGTCCGCCCTGTACCGCCGGCCAGTCGCGGCCGTTTATGGCGTT
>JAEEGL012047050.1_pt1 | contig 31944 bp, 29 predicted proteins | sample 9134231 | NCBI WGS metagenome assembly JAEEGL01 (sample SAMN16246548, study PRJNA631951) | gut metagenome | biome: gut microbiome; feature: rumen; material: fiber-attached | host: Bos | place: Iran: Karaj | collected 2018-10 | reverse complement strand
TTATATTTATATATCTTACCAATAGTACCTAATTTTAATGAATATGTTATATCTATAATATATCTATTAATTCCAATATTATTTGCATATAGATTATATCTATTCTTGAATGCAAAAAGTCATGATAGAATACCAGAAAGTTATAAAGCAGGAAAAGTAAAAAGTATTTTGATACCACTATTAATTATATTTACTATGGTATATTTTTATAGTGGATATTTTAGATTTTATGCTATCGCAGTAGCAAGTGGTAGTATGAGTCCTAATATTAAAAAAGGTGATTTAGCTATTGTTGACCAAAAATATGATTATAATGAAATAATTATAGGTGATGTACTAGCTGTCAAAAAGAATGGAATTATTATAGTTCATAGAGTTGTTAAAAGAGTTAATATAGGTGATTCATATGTATATTACACAAAGGGAGATGCTAATAATAATATGGATGACTTTGTTATAAAAGAAGACATGGTTATTGGAAAAGTTAAATTCAAGATACCTTATATAGGTTATCCAACAGTATGGTTTAATGAATAAAAAAGGAGTGTTTATGAAAAAAGTAGAAAATAAAGATACTAAAAAAAGCGTTAAAGTAAAAAAGACTTCTATTAAAAAAGAAAAAGTTGAAAATGTAGGAGAGGTTAAACAAAATGATGTATTTAAAACTAAAACGAAAAAAGGTTTATATTTTAGTTATGGAACTAGAGTAACTTGTAATAGTATTATACTTATTGCTTTATTGTTTGGCTTCTTATACTTTTTAAGCATGTCATTTTCTATAACAAAAAAACAATTTATTAATTATAAAGAAAATAGTGATATAGATTATAAAATATATCTTAAAGATAATAAATTCTATGAGAAGAATTATTTAGAAAAAGGTATGGTTTATGTAGCAAGTTTAATAGACAAAATACATGTTAATTATAGATATAACTTTTTAGCTGATAAAAAAAGTGACATAGATATTAAATATAAAGTTGTTGCTAAATTAATTATTGCTAGCCAAAATAATTCAAATGTATTCTTTACTAAAGAGTATGAGTTATTAAAAGAAGTTGATGATGAAATTGTTGGTAAGAATGGCTATAGTATTGATAGTAAAGATATTGTAATTGATTATCAATTATACAATGATCTTGCTAATGACTTTAAATCTAATTATGCAGTTAATACTGATAGTCGTTTAGAAGTATCATTATTTGTAACTGAAGTAAGTAAAGAGAGCAATTTATATGATTTATCATCTGCTAATAAAGTGACATTAATTATTCCTTTATCTCAACAAGAGGTTAATATTAGTTTTGACAATAAGAATGTTAATGTTGAAAAGCAATTAATGAGTAATGCTAGAATAATCCTTAAAGATAAAAATGATGCACTTATATGTATTGGATTATTTATATTATTAGTTATATTTACTATTCGTTTGATAAAGAAATTATCTTTAATGTCTAATGACAAAAGTAAATATGATAAATATGTTGATAGATTATTACGTGGTTATGATAGATTAATTATAAATATAAAGAGTACACCAAATTTTGATGAATATAATGTAATTAAAGTTGAACAATTTGAAGAGTTAGTTGATGCACGAGATAATACAAATCAACCAATTAATTATTATATAGTTACACCTCATCAGAAATGTGAATTCTTTGTAATAAATAAGAATAATTTATATTTATATGTAGTCAAGGCTATAGACTTTGATGGTGAAAATATTAATGGAAAAGAAAGTTCAAAATAAAAATGTAAGATTATATACAATAGTAACTATTGCACTTATAGTATTAAGTGTAATGTTACTTTCTTTAGCATACGCTTCTTCATCTGTAACTGGGTCTATGGAAAATATAATGGCTAAATATAGGCCAACAGGTAGTGCTAGGATAACTGGTATATCTGTTGATGGAGTTACAAACGGGGGAAGTAGTAGTTCAGAAAGTTATAATGTTAGTAGTATACATAGTTCTATTAGCTTACCAAACTCTGATTCAACTATAACATATAAAGTTAAAGCTACGGTAATGCTTGAGCAAGAAATGAAAATAACTGCGATAAGTGGACTTGATAGCCACTTAGATTATGAAATTAGTAATTATACTTTAGAAGATCCACTTTGTAATACAAACGATGAATGCAATTATGGTGCTACTGATGAACTATTAATAACTATTAAGTATAAAACTGGTGAATATGATAGTAATAATACTAGTTTTCCTTTAAATATGAATTTTACTTTTGCACAAGTAACTTATATTGCGAGAATTGGAAATACTAGATATAGTACACTTAAGGCAGCGGTTCAAGCTGTGCCTAAGAACGATACTGAAACTACTGTCATGTTATTGAGTAATACTAGTGAAGTTATTTCAGTAGTAGCACATCAAAATGTTAAATTTAATTTACAAAATAATACTTTAAGCAATAGTGGAAATAATCCAGTCATTACCAATAATGGAACAATTACTATATATAACGGAACAATTACCTCTAATACAAGGCAAGGTGCAATTAACAATGAAAGCACAGGAATTCTTAATATGACAGGTGGAAGAGTAGTAGCAACAGGCATTAGGCAAGCTATATATAATGGTGGAATAGTAAATATAAGTGGGAATGCATATCTAAGTGCAGTAACTGCCGAAAGAGCACCACTTCAAAACTTAATAACTGGAACTGCAAATATTACCGGTGGTACTATAATATCTACTGGGTATTATGGAATTGAAAATCTTGGCACATTAACTATTGGTACTAAAGATGGCGCTGTTAATAGTAGTTCTCCACTAATTAAAGGGGAAACATATGGTGTATATACCACACCAGATTTTGACTTCTATGATGGAATTATTGAAGGTAAAACAGATGCAGTTAATGATGAACAATTAATTGATGATATTGAAACTGGAACAGAAATACTTCATGCTAGGGATGGAGCTTACAAAAAGATTTCATTAGGTTTAAAAATTACTATTACATTTAATGCAAATGGTGGTAGTGTATCTGAAGTATCAAGAGAAATAAGTAGAGGAACTGCTATTGGAGCCTTACCAACTCCAACAAGGACCGGATTTATTTTCCTTGGATGGTTTACAGCTCAAAGTGGTGGAGCAGAAGTAACTGCAAATACAGTATATAATAACGATGATGAGATATTTGCTCATTGGGAAGAATATTACCATTATGCAGCTAAAATAAATAATACTAAGTATGAGTTATTACAAGATGCTGTTAATGCAGTAAGCAATGATAATGTAAAAGTAACAATTACAATTCTAGATAATATTACTGATGAAAATATAGTAGTAGCTGCTGGAAAGAATATTGAACTTGATATTGGCTCTTATACAATAAGTAATACATCAGGTATGATAATTGATAACTATGGTACAGTTGAAATTAAAAATGGAAAAATATTACGTAACGGAACTAATGATCAAAGTAGAGTTATTCAAAATGAAAGAACAGGGCGTCTAATTATTTCTGGTGGTGATATTAAATCAAACGTATATCAAGTTATTCGCAACTATGGAACTGCAACTATTACTGGTGGTAAAATCTGGGCTACTACTAATGTAGATCAAGGATTAGTTAACAATGAAGATGGAGCCACCCTTACAGTTACTGGAGGGCAAATAATTGCTACTAAGAGACAAGCTATTTATAATGATGGCGGTACATTAACGATATCTGGGAATCCTTCATTTACAAATGGTAGTGGGATAGCTGCTAATAGAGCATGTGTACAAAATCATAGAGGTACTACAACAATTAGTGGAGGAACTTTTACTTCTCCAGCAACTGCTTATTCAGCTGTATTTAATGAAGCAACTATGACTATAACTGGTGGAACTATTAAATCTACAGGACAAAATGGTGTTAATAATACTGCTACTTTAGTAGTTGGAGTAAAAGATGGAACTATTAATGCTTCATCACCATCAATAACTGGAGTTGGATATGGTCTTAACAATACTAGTTCATTTAAATATTATGATGGAACTATTAGAGGTGTAACAAATTCTATTAATGGAAGTGTTGATGAAATAGAAGATAGTAGCACTAGAATAGATGGTACTGAAGATATAGAGGGAGTTACTTATCAAAGCACACATTTAGAATAGATGCATTAAATGCATCTTTTTTTGTGTACTTATAATATACAAGCAACCCTTTGTTTCATACCACCAGATAGAGAGGAGGGATATTTGTCTTTAAAATTGTATAGTCCATACTTTTTTAATAAGTTTAAAGCATAGTTTTTGCTTCTAGCATTTAACTTTTTTCTTATTTTAAGGCCAAGAAGTACATTATCTAGTATTGTAAGCCATGGAAACAAAGCATCTTCTTGTAACATATAAGCAATATTAATATTGTCTTTTTTTATTATTTCGCCGGAATAACTATTATCAAGCCCACTGATGATATTTAGAATTGTACTTTTACCACATCCAGATGGACCTATTATTCCAATAAACTCTCCCTTATTAATTTTAAAATGTATATCTTTTATGGCGAGTGTTTCTCCATCTATAGAGTGATATACTTTTTTAATATGCTTAACTTGTAAATAATTAATTTGTTTCATTATTAATTAGCACGCTTACATCTATATCTTTATCAATTGTTTTACCATATTTCATTATATCTATTAATCTATTATAATCATCTATATTAACATAAGTGCTATCATACCAAGAGTCAGCATCTTTATATCTTTTTATTATCTCTATTAAATCATTTAAATCTAAATCGATAAATTGACTTTTAATTACTTTAGCTATATCTTCATAAGAGTTTTCTTTTGTAAAAGTAATTCCTTTATTTAGCGCCCTATTAAACTTTTTTATTAAGTCTTTATTATCATTAATAAATTCTTCTTTAGCATAAAATGTTGTATATGGTACTACCCCAGTAATGTTACCTAAAGATGCTAAAACACAACCATAGTTTTCTTTTTCTATTTTTATAGCATTTGGTTCAAATAAATTAACAAACTCTCCTTGTTTTGAAATAAAAGCGCTAGATAATGATGCAAATTCAACAGAGGTATCAATATTAACATCTTTTTCATCAATACTTGATTCTTTTAAAGCATATTTAAACATCATTAGTGGCATACCACCTGAACGTCCTGCTAAAATGGTTTTAGTTTTTAAGTCTTCCATTTTAAAATTATCTTTTAAATTACAAGGACCTACTATAAACTGTCCATCTCTTTTAGTAAGCGATGCAAAAGTAATAAGTTTTTGTCCAGAATTATTATAAACATAAACCGTTGCTTCTGGTCCTGAAAAACCTATTTGAGCATCACCGGATATAACAGAAGTAGCAACTTTGTCAGCTCCAGGAGTAAGTAAGACTTCAATATCTAATCCTTCTTCTTTAAAATATCCTTTTTCTAAAGCAACATACCATGGAGTATAAAATACTGAATGAGTTACTTCTGAAACAATAATTTTATTATTAGTTGTTTCTTTTTTATTAAAAATTAAGAATAAAGAAATTATAACTAACAAAATAATAATAAATAATATTTTTTTCATAATTCACCTCATAGTATTATATTCTAAAAAAAAATAATGGTGTTTAGTTGTTCTTTATACCATTTTAATGATATATTTATTACGATAGAGGTAGTATGAAAAATAATGTAATAGTAAAATTAGATAATGTTACTAAAAAATTTGGTAACACAACTGTGATTAGAAATTTTTCACTGGATATTTATGAAGGTGCATTTATCACTTTACTTGGCGCTTCTGGTTGTGGAAAAATGACTGTTTTAAGGATTATTTCTTGACTTGAAGATATTAGTTCTGGGGAAGTTTATATTGATGGAAAAAATGTTACTAAAGTTGATGCAACTAAAAGAGAAGTAAATACAATATTTTATAATCTTGCTTAATAGCATTATTAACGACATTTATTTGTATATTAATATCTTATCCTTTTGCATTAGTACTTCGAAAGCAAAATAAAAGTGTTAAAAATTTAATTACTAAATTGATTATGTAGAAGGAACACTTCCACGTAATGAAGGTGATAGAATGGCTGCATCTTATGTTAACTATTTAACTGGAAATGGATTTATTGCATTACCTGTCTTCAATGATCCAATGGATAAAAAAGCTATTGAAACATTGCAAGAATTATATCCAGATAGAAAAATTGAACCAATTTACGCAAGAGAGATTTTACTTGGTGGAGGTAATATTCATTGTATTACTCAACAAGTGCCAGCTCATAAGTGAAATTTTTAGAAGAAGGATTTTAATTCTTCTTTTTTTGTGTTAGAATGTTAATGTATGAATGATATATGGTTTTGGATAGTTCAATTAATAGGTATAATAGCTTGGTTATTAATAGTAATTAGTTATTATAGAAAGAATACCAACAAGATATTAGCATTTCAAATAATATCTACTGTTTTGTGGTGTCTTCATTATTTCTTTTTAGGAGCATATAGTGGTTTGTTTATATGTATTTTTGAAGTTGTAAGAGATTCACTTTATTATAAAACTGATGAAGATGATAATATATTTTTGGGTTCAATACCTATATACATAATATATGGAATAGTAACATTCTCCGGAATAGTCGAATTATTACCAATATTTTCAAGTACTATAGATGGTTATACATTAACAAAAAAAAGAAATGTTGTAATTTTAGGTGCAGCTATTTCATATACAATATGGATAATATATGACATTGCCGTGAAGTCTTATTCTGGTGCGTTAACCGATGGGATAGTTGTTTTATCAAACCTATCACTATTGTTTTTCAATAAGGGATTATTTAAAAATACAGAGATTATTAGAAAATAATCTTTTTTTATTTTGTTCGCTTTTTTAAATTATTTTTAAATGTTATAATTAACGAAGAGGTATTTTTATGACATTAAATGACAAACAATTAGAAGCAGTAAATCATGGAGAAGGACCATGTCTTGTTTTAGCGGGAGCTGGTTCTGGCAAAACTCGTGTGCTTACGCAAAGAATAATAAGACTAATAGATGATGGTATAAGCCCATATAATATTCTTGCTATTACTTTTACAAATAAAGCTGCTAATGAGATGAGAGGGAGAATAGAAGTGGAATTAGGAAGTTTAGCAAATTCTATTTTTATTGGAACATTTCATTCTTTTGGGCTCAGAATATTAAGAGAAAACTATACTAAAATAGGGTATACGTCCAATATAACTATTTTAGATACTGATGATGTAAAATCTCTAATAAAAAGAATATTAAAAGATAATGGATTTGATCCTCAAGATTATGATATTAAACATATTATAAATAAAATTAGTTCATCTAAAAATGATGGAGTAAGTCCTTTGGAATATCAAAAATTATTTTTAAATGATAATGATAGAGTAATTGGACTTGTTTATGAAAAGTATCAACAATTATTAAAAGAAAATAATTCAGTAGATTTTGATGATTTATTATTAAAGCCAGTAGAACTATTAAAAGAAGATAAGGATATACTGGAAAAATATCAAGAAAGATTTAAATATATTTTAGTAGATGAATACCAAGATACAAATACTGTTCAATATGAACTATGTAAGCTATTGTCATCAAAATATAATAATATTTTTGTTGTGGGAGATGCATCACAGTCTATTTATTCTTGGAGGAATGCGGACTATAAAAATATACTCAATTTTGAACATGACTATAAAAATGCCAAGGTGATTTTACTTGAAGAAAATTATAGAAGTACTAATAACATTTTACGAGCAGCCAATTCAGTTATTAAAAATAATACGCAAGGTAAAGCTTTAAAATTATGGACAAATGTTGGTGATGGTGACAAAGTTGATTATATTAGAGTAGATGATGAAATTAAAGAAAGCGACTTTGTAATTAATAAAATAAAAGAAGCAGTGTCCATAGGATATCATTATAATGACTTTGCAGTACTTTATAGAACCAATGCTCAAAGCAGAGTTGTTGAGGAAGCATTTGTGAGGGAAAATATTCCATACAATATTATTGGCAGTTATTTCTTTTATAGTAGAAAAGAGATAAAAGATTTAATTGCATATTTAAATCTTATTTATAATAAGGATGATTCTGTTAGCTTAGAAAGGGTCATTAATGTTCCTAAAAGAGGGATAGGCGCTAAAACAGTAGATAAAATCAGGCAGACTGCCTCATTAAATAATATAAGTATGTTTGATGCAATAGATAGTGGTAAAGAATTAGAATTTAAAAAGCTAATTTTAGAACTCACTGAAGATTCTAAGAATTCAAGTTTACCTGATTTAATTGATAACATACTTGATAAATCTGGCATGAGAAGAGAATATGAGCAAGATGATTCACTTGAAAGTGAATCAAGGTTAGAGAGCCTAGAAGAATTCAAAAGTGTAGCAATTAACTTTGAAGAAAACGGTATATATGATTTAGAAACATTTTTAGAAAGTGTTATGCTTGTTAGTGATAGAGGTCAGTATAATAATGACGAAGATAGAGTTAATATAATGACTTTGCATTCTGCTAAAGGGTTAGAATTTAAAGTTGTTTTTATACTTGGTATGGAAGAGGGTATATTTCCGCATTCTAGGAGTTTTGAAAGTTTAAATGAACTTGAAGAAGAAAGAAGGCTTTGCTATGTGGGAATTACCAGAGCAAAAATGAAGTTATATTTACTAAGTACTAAACGAAGAATAATTTATGGGCAGATGCAAGCTGGTATTGAAAGTAGATTTATTAAAGAAATAGATGAAGAGGTTCTTAATAGAATTAACTTAACTAGCAGTAACAATCATATTGAAAGAAACATAATTACAAATAATATGTATAATGATAATAAATCTGATATAAAAAAAGGTGACTCTGTTAAACACACTATTTTTGGAGAAGGAGTTGTTACTAAAGTTGATGGTAATGTTGCAACTATTGCATTTAAATATGGAATTGGAGTTAAGAGTATCGCTATAAATCATAAATATTTGTCCAAAACTGATTAAAAAATTTTGTTTTTTATACCAAACTTTTTTAAAGTGTGCTATAATTTGTTATAGTAAGGAGGGGCAGAAGTGGGATTATTTGATACTATTAAAAAAAGGCATGATCAAAGAAAAGGTAATGCATTTATTAAGTCAATTAAAAATAAAAAAGAGCTAGAAGTAAAAAGAATGTATTTAGATAATAAAGAAATAGCTAATAATGAAATAGTACTTAGTCATTTGTTTTTCGTATACCCTTCAATAATAAATGTGTTACCTATTGGTTTTCAAAGAAAAATGCTTAATAGCAATTTTAATATGTTTAAATATGGTTCAACTGAAGCTAAAAGATCACTTGTAAGTAGTTGGCTTAAAGATAATAAATTTATTACTAATTGTAGAGCAATACATATGGACCAAGATGAATATGAATCATACATATGTATGTATTTTAATCAGCCAGAAGATATATCAAAATTATATATGGAAGATTTAACACAAGTTTTAATTATTTTGATGAAGCATAATGTTAAAAGAACAGAAGAAATAGTTGAATCTATGAAAGATAAACTTAATGAAAGGCAATGGGATTTTATTTTAAAAGTTGATAAGTCATTTATAAAATATGCAAATCAAAATATTCAAAAAAAGTATAGTGATGATGAAGAATATATTAAATATATAAATGGCCCAATTAGAGATAATTACATAAAAAATCAAATTAGTAATATAAAAAAAGATCCGAGTGTTTTATCTAGTATGCCATTAGATATTCAAAGACAATATATTTCTATGTATCCATATATGTTAAACTACATAGATAAAAATATAATGACTGAATTATTGAAATATGATGAAACTATGGTTAAATATTTAAGTATTTCAGCGCTTGATGATTATGAAGTAATTTATGATGTATTAGATAGTTCAAGACTAAAAGGAACAGAAAGCATTATAGATATATTTGTTGATAAATCAATTTTAAATGCTAAAGGAAAACTATATAGATTTGATAAAAATAGTAGTAATTTTAGTTATCAATATAATAAAAGAACAATTAAAATTATACAAAGTTTGTCAGTTGAACAAATAATATCTTTAATAAATATAGACATCAATTATGCACTTCCCTATATAGTACCGCTATACAATGATAGTAATAGTGATGATGAGAAGAAAGATGCTGCTTTAAGTGCTAATTCTACTTGCCTAAATCTATTTAAACAGTATTATAATGATCAAATATATTCTAAATATTATAAAACAATTAATAAAATATATAGTGAATATATATCACATATTGATACATATGATTTTAGTAATGATTATAATTCTATTTTTGAATTATTTAAAATATTATTTAATAAAAAAATAATACTAAAAAATCCAAGTGATAAAGTTAATTTATATATCGGAATAATGCTTTTATATAAAAATAATGAAACAGAGGAATCAAAAAAATCAGCTTCAGATTTATTTAAGAGTTTAATTAAAAATGCATATAATTATGAAATAAAAGATGAACAAAATATTTATGCAATTAGTTCACTTGAACTGTTTGATGAAAGAACTTCTTTCATTGATAGTAATTTATTAAATGATTTTAAAAGCCACAATTTTGTTAATATATCTGCATTATTACATATTATTAAAGATACTACTACGTGTGAGTTGTTTAAATATTACTACTACATTGTTAGTGATATATTTGGCCAAAATAAAGAGATGCTTTTTAAGTCATTAGAAAACTTTGCCTACTATAAAAGCTTAATTGCTGATATCAAAGATAGTGAATTAAGCGATGAACAAATGGATAATTTAGTTGATGTATTAGCATCATTTAATAATAATCTGGGTGTATCTAAAAAAGAAGATTTAATTGGATATGACTTAAATATGTTAAAGAAATTAGTTAGCGATTTATCAGATTGTTATAATAATGATGTATATAAAGATTTATTTTGTAAATACTTTTTTGGCAAACCATTTAGTGTAAAAGGTAACTATGGTTGGTTGGATACAGATACATTAAAACAAATGTCTGATTTATATGATTCTGATGCTATTGCAGAAATAAAAGAAGATGGTGCACGCAAATATTCAACAAGTGAGATAAACTTTATATCTATGATTGAACTATTACTAAAAGGTGAAGACAATGAAGTGCTGCTAACATTTATTGATGAAGTGGTTAACAAAAAAATAGCAAGAAATATACTTCCAATTATTTCATTATTTGAAAAATTAGATAATGATAAAGTAAAAATATTAAATTCACAAGTTGTTACTATAGATGATATAGAATCATTATATGCAGCCAATCCATCTGCAGTAAGTAAGCGAGAAGAAGAAGGTATAACGATCTATAAATTTAATAATCAAGATTTCAAAATATTGGCATCATATACTAATGATGGTGTACATTATGAATGCAAATTACTTTCTGAAATCACAAAAAATTGTTATGGCTATAATGGTATAGATGAAAATACTTCAATTAGATTTACTACTTACGAAGGAAATTCAGTATTAAAAATGAATAAAGACAGTATAAGTAAAAAATTAAAGCCAAGTTTTCTAGTGGCTGTTAATGGTATTACACCTCAAATAAAGGAAATAGCTAGAAATAATGATATAAAAATAATAGAAATGGTATTGGAAGTGCAGTATGATAGTTAAAATTAAAAATATTATTAAGAAGAAGAAAGAAGAAAAGTCGCTAGAGAAATATGTTAATGCTTTTGTTGAATTAGAAAAAGTAAATGAAGTATTTAAAGATAATGTTAAATTTAAAAAGATGAGACAAAAGGATGCTTAATTTAAGCATCCTTATTCTATTATTTCATCATTTAAAAATTTAACATTTAAAAATTTTCTACTTGCTAAATAATCACACATATGAACAAATCTTTGATATTTATTAACAGGGGGATTAAGTACTTCATTTCCATCATAGTCTTTAGTCCAAGGCCCCATATGCGTTTCAACACATTCACAAATAAAATCTACATCATTTTGATTAATAGAAAGTTTATCTTTATTATTCTTTAAAAACTGACTTATTAACAAGGGGTGGTCAAAACAAGTATATTCACTTTTTTTAATACCACATTTAAGTCCATCGTGAATAGTTAATGCAAATATTATTAAATCTTTTTCATGCTCAGTGAAATTATTTAAAGAGCTATCATTAAATAATTCTATTGCTATTCTGACTGCTACTTTGGTATGTCTTACTAAGCCTCCATTGCCTAATGTAAATTCTGGATGATATTTCCCAGTGCTACTAGCAGGAATTTCATAAAAATAATTTGGTAGTAAATCTAGAAAAGTGATTAGACTATTTTGAATATCCGGATTATTTATATAACTAATTTCTTTATTAAATTTTTCGTGCATAAATTTATACCTCTTAGAACGATTATATAATAATTACTCTTATTTTTCTATAGATAAATAATTATTAATATGGTAAAATAATTATAGACAAGGTGGTTATATGAAAAAAATAGAAAAATTTGATAGACAAATACCAGTTCGAAATTATTTTATTGTTCTAACAGTTTCAGTTGTTATTATAATATTGACTTTATATTTAAGAGCATTTTATTTAAATTATGATGCATATAAACAAAGTGGTAGTTATTTTGCATATCAGAGAATTAATGAAATAACTAAAGATGATTTTGATTTTATTATTTCAGAAGCAACTGATAATATTTTGTTTATTGGATATAATTCTAATGATATGTATAAATTTGAAAAAAAATTGTATAAAGAACTCAAAAAGAAAAATATGTTAGATAAATTATTATATTGGAATGTTAATGATTATTTAAAAAATGATAAATATATAGAAATATTAAAAAGCAAATTTGCTAATGTAGAAATAAATAAAGCCCCATCCATAATCATAATAAAAAGTGGTTTAGCTATTGGATCATATAAAGTTGATGATAATTTTTTCAAAGAAAAAGATATCGAAGAAATATTTGAAAGGAATTAATTTAAATTCCTTTTTCTTTACGTTCATTTATTATCTATTTCTTGTAAATTGACTTTAATATGTGTTATTATATATATGTATAATAAGGAGAAGAAGTGAAAGAATACATTGTACTAACAATTAATGGTTCTACTATCATTTATGACTATAGACAAATAAGTGATGAAGAAACAAAAATAGTTAATAAAAATGTTATTAATAATAACACTCTTTTTTATACATTAAAATTCTTTAAAAAAAATATTGATAAAATTATTAAATTGTTATATTCTAACAATAATTATTATGATAGCATATTAGTTAAGAAATTAGTTACATTTAAGTTTGTAACCTATATTATGTTTAAATGTAAGATTCAATTTTTGAAATTGGATTTTGCATCAACTCTTTCTAGAGATGATTATGAATTATTTTTAAATGTTGATACTTTAAAACAAATAGATTGTTATTATATGCCAGTTTTTATTCAAGAATTATTTGAGAAGAAAAAGATAATAGTAAATTTATATAATTATAACAAAGTATCTGATAGGTTTATGTTGCAGCAGGATTCATTTGATTATGAAACTTTGTACTATAGAAAAGTATTAGATATTAAAGAAAATTATCCAGGATTACTAGAAGACATTCGAGAATTTTTGAGAATAAATTATAATCTCAAAGTGATAAATATATATGTATTTTCCAAAGAATTGATTTCATCAATAATAGAACTTGTTAAGAATGATGAAGCAAGGAATATAATTGTATTTCTACATCAAAAAGATGATGTTGATAATTTTATATCTAATAATTTTATGTGGCTAAAGGAATTGAATAAAACATGTAGAAAAGACTATACTTGTGAATTTAGAATTGTTTATTCACATTCGTTTTTAAAAAACAATTTGTTTAAGCAACTAACATTTAATAACTTAAAATTAATAACTAGTTTTTGTATATATATAAGTATTGTTTCATTAATAATAATTAAATCTTATGAATACATAGATAAAATTAATATTGAAAAACTAAATGCTGATATTATAAATAGTTCTTATGCAACAGATACTAATCAGGAATTAGAATTATTAGAAGAAAAAAATGAAGATTTAGAAAATGAAATATTCAGTGATTTTGAAGTTGATGATGAAAAAGAGCCAGTTAAAAAGACAAAAACTAGAGAAGAAATTGTTGCAGCCATGAGAAAGAAATATAGTTTTGAAAATACATTTGAAAAACTAAGAAAAATTAATAATGAAACAATAGGATACTTAGTAATTAATAATACAGAAATATCTTACCCAGTAGTACAACATTCGGATAATAGTTATTATTTAAAACACGATTTTTATAAGCAAAAGAAGACTGTTGGATGGATATTCATGGATTATAGAAATGATAGTTCATTTACTGATGATAATACAATTATTTATGGACATTATTCTTCTGGTTATGGGATTATGTTTGGAACTCTTAAAAATGTTCTTAATTCTAAATGGAGAAGTAATAAAGATAATTTGATATTTACTTACGATACACCTAAAGGAAGCATGAAATTTAAAATATTTGCATCATATAAAATAGATTATACAACTGATTATTTGGTTACAAACTTTGATAATGAAACAGAATATAATGAATTTGTGAGTATGATTAGAGGAAGAAGTGCATTCACTACTACAGATGAAGTAAAATATGGAGATAAGATATTAACATTATCTACTTGTGCTGGTGGTGGTAATAGAAGACTTGTTGTTCATGCAGTATTATTGAAGGAGGAAGAATAATGAAAAAAATATTATTGCCTTTAATATTACTAGTTCCAATATTAGTTAAAGCAGAGACATGCAATTATGCTAAACATAATGAATATGATGCATTATCATCTCAAATAAAGTATGAAACTAAGTTAAATAAAGAAACAAATAAATATACTGTTACATTATTAAATGTATATAAAGATATTTATATAACTTATGATTCTAAAACATATAATGCTAATGCTAAACACGAAATAGAACTTAAAAATATATCACCAGGAACAACACTAGATATTAAGGTAGCTACTCCATCTGATGATTGTTCTGCATTTTTAAGGACATTAACAATAAAAACTAATTATTATAATTGGGTTTATAGTAATCCGAAATGTAATAAATATCGTGATGTATTAAATATATGCAAGTACGAATATTTATCATATAATGCTGATGAGAGAATGTTAGATTTAGCAATTAAAAATCTTGAAAATGCATATTATCATGAGGAAAAGGAAGAAAAAATTACTCAGGAACCAACTTTTCTTGAAAATATGCAAGAACTCATAATGGATTTTGGAATTCCAATACTATTATTATTAGTTACAAGTGGAATAACAATAGCAATATATAAGTTAAAGTTTAGAAAATTAAAACATGGAATTTAATTTCATGTTTTTATGTACTTTATTTTTACACTGTGTTATAATTATTTTGGATAGTAGGTGAGTTATGAAGAAAAAAATACTTTTTATTATATTGTGTATTACATTTTTTGTCATAAAAGCAAAAGCAATTTGTAACGATACTGAACTAAATGATTTAGCTGAAAAATTTGAAGTTACATATACTGAAGATACTGCTCCTAAAATAGTATCATCAGATGGTCAAGTAACTGAACTCGAAAAAGAATATGCATACTTCTTAGTATTTAACCCTTATTCTGAGAAGATTAATATTAAGGTTACAAATTCATTGAACAATTTAGAAAAAGATGCAATATATAATGAGAATTTAAAAACTTATGTAATAGGTTCATATATACATTATCAGCCAAAAGAGTATTCTGTTAAGTTGTATGGTTCAAAAGATTCTAAATGTCCTAATGAGCTTTTAAAAACTGTTAAATTTAATGTACCTAAATTTAATGTTTATAGTTTATATGAATATTGTGAACAAAATAAAGATGCAGAGTTTTGTTCGATGATGAAAGACACCTCAAATGTATCGCTTGCTGATTTTAAAAAATCTGCTGAAAAAACTGAAGAAACAAAAAAAATAGAAAATATGACCACTTTAGAAAAAGCAAAAAATTATATATTAAAATATGGATTATTTGTTTTAATTCCAATTATATTAATATCTATCTATTATGTAATTAAAATGAATCAATATAAGAAAAAGGTGAGGGAACAATGAGAAATAAAAAAATATTTACAATTATCTTACTGTCAGTAATTATCTTATACAGTGCAAATAGTGTTAAAGCAAAAGAATATGCAAGTATTGCACAGCTTGAACAAGATTTAAATAATGAATCATTTATAATTACTTCAGAAGAAACAACATATGAAGACCCTGTATGTACAAATAATGATGGAGAAAATACATATACACTTAAGTGGAATAAAGAAAAAAGAGTAATCGGTGCAATCTATGCTACATATAATCAATATGAATCAAAAGAAGATGGTGAGCCTCTCACTGGTGAATATGGGAGTAGAAATGAAGCACAAGCAGCAATAGATGGTTATTTAAAATGGAGTAAACCGGCTTGCTGTACAAATACAGACCCTAAAGACGGAATGTGTTCTGGAAGTGTTTGCAATAAACCAACATGTACAATTGAGGACGTGGTTTCAGCAAGTGGCAATTGTAGATGTGGAAAAGCCTCTGGAAAAGTTATAAACGATGATGGAAAAGAAACCACAGTATATGAGGATCAAACTGATGATGGCACATGTTTATTAACGAATGGTGGATATAGTTGTTTGTGTAAGAACGGAAAAACCCAAATCAGTACCGCTAATTGTAAAACAGTTACAAAGTATAGAATTAAAGATTGTCAAAAGACAAAGGCGGTGCCAACTGGACCAGAAATATCAGGTGAAAGAAATTTATATACTTTTTATTACACAATGAATATTAAAAATTCTCAATTTAGTGGAGATGAAGTATATTGTGTACAGCCTGGAGCTCATGGACCAGGTGAGAATGGAGAATTATATAAAATAATTCAAGACTATAACATTTCTGAGTGTAGAGATCAATTTACAAGATATAATAAAGATGCTAATGGTGGTAAAGGGGCATATGAAAGGGCAACTCAATGTGGACTTGCTCACATTATGTATGAAGCATATAATTATGATGTATCAACTGGGAAATTTACTACATTAAAGGGAACATATTCTCCAGAAGCACTTACGCTTGCATTAAGACTTTGGTTGGCTGCATATGGTAGAGGCACTGATGGACCAGGATTAGGAAGTGGTGGTGCTGAAGAAGCAATAATAGGTTTTGTCCCTAAAGAAGATTATTATACTATTACAGCTAGCAAAATAAAAAATGGGGGTACATATAATACTTCCAATGAAGCAATAACAGCGGAAAAAGTTAAAGGTAGAATAGGGTGTTCTACGAAAGAGCCTCAGGAAAATCGTAAAAATCATAAGTGTGTAATAGATCAAGCAATTGAATTATTTCATAAAACAGAAAAAATTAAGAAAGAAGAATTTTTAGGCGGGCATAACTTTATTAGAAAAAGTCCTGTTGTGACATATGAAGAAGACAAAGGATTTATTTCTATCACTATGGATGATTCTGAAACATATAGAATAGTAAAAGAAAAATGTAAAAATATAAATGACCCTGGATGCATATTAGAACCTCATTTTTATATATATCTAGATGGTAAACTTGTTGAAGTGACTGATATAGTACTTAAACCTGATGGCGAGAATTTCTGTAATAAAAATACTTGTAGATATATTCCAGAAGGAATAAAAGAAAGATGCTTAAAGGGAGCAGATGGAGTAAAATTAGTATTAATATTTAAAAATTGGAACAAAGAAATAAGCTATATTAATTTTTATAATCATGCTTCCAAAGATAATTATCAAATAATGGTGTCAATTGCTAATAAACTAGAAGATTGTTATCAAAAAGGAAAGAGTATAAAGAAAGGAAGACTTGAAGTAGAAATACCATGTTCATGTGATAATAAATGTACAGATTTATCATCAGTTGTAAAATCAGAAAAAGAAGGTGTATGTAATCCTAAAAAGACAATTTCTGATGCAAGTATGAGTTGTATAACACATGCATGTGATCCAAAAGAGGCTGCCATATATGATGTGACTTCTCAATATGATGTTGATCCTCTTGTATGTACTATATATGAAAGAGAAGACAACGATATACATATGCCTGAAGCAACATCAGTATATTCTGGTATGCAATTTAGCTATGATATTGGAGCTAAGTTAAAAAATAAAGGAATTAATGTTGTTTCTAATAAAAAATTAACAAGTGTAATTGTTCAAAAGAGACAATTGACTTCTAATATCAATTATGATTATTGGGAAGCAGAATATATTAAAAAAATTAATTTGTTAAAGAAAGCATATGACAATTATGATAATTACAGTAATGAGTATAGAAACACAATCAAAAAAGATGTAAGTAATTGGGTATATACTCTTAGAAATTGCAATTTAGCTGGTAAAATTAATACTAGTGATTCTAGAATTTATGCTGTTGATGAAATGGATAGAATGATTGACAATATTGTAAATTGTACTGGTGTTGGATGTAAAAGTGCAAATTTAGCAGTAGAATATGAAGATGCTAAATATGGTTCAAGACGTAATCTTGCAGTAGAAAGAAATCTTATTGGTAGTGAACAATATTATTGCCATGGTACAGATTGTTATAAATATCCTTCTACAGGAGCATCTACTGAACCAAAAATGACAAATAGTACAGTTAATTTGACATATTATAATTGCTCTGGAAAGACATGCTCTACAACATCTATTACAATACCAAATAATACATATGCTACTAAAGTATATAGCATAGAGCATGATTACTATAATGATAAAAAATATAGTGCACAAGCATATACTGGTGCTGCTTTAGAAGAAGGAGCAGTTACTAGTAATTCAACTTCAACTCCTCTATCAGATTATAGTTATCCAATATCTGGATCTACTAAAACTAATACTAATGGTTATGGAGTAAAATTTCATTATTCAAATATAACTAATAAAAAATTAAAAGATTTTACCACAGATGAGAAATGTATATTTAAAGTATATAATAGAACAACTGCGTATGATTGTAAGATAACTGATTCAAAAGGCAATGTTGATTTGAGCAAATGTGAAGATACAAGTTATAAAGTTGTTAATGGAATAGCTGAAATAGATGAAAATCAAATCAATTGGGTATTAGCGGATAAAAAGCAATATGGATATGTATTTAGAAATATAGATCTTTCTAATCCCTTCCCAAATGGTTTAGAAAATCGTACATCTGTAATAAATTGGACAAATGCAGATATAGAAGCAATTAAGGCAACTGCTAATAATATTTTTACATATGATGAGTATTTAGAATATAGTTATACTTTGCCACCATTGACTATAAAAGAGATAGTAGGATATAATGATAGACAATTAAACTCTGGTGGGTATTTAAATAACACATTAGAAGATTGTACTATAATTAAGGATGATACAGGTCTTTCTATATTTACTGAATGTAAGAGTAATTTCTTGCATGGAGAGTTAAAAAATTATCCTGGTATAGTAATAAGTGGAAATAAGGCAGGTGTAAATTAATGAAACATGCATTTTGGGGCTATGCAATAGTAGCCTTTGGAGTAGTAGTAATAATAGTATTATTATTCATTCAAAGAATGACTACAACTACTGAGGAAAATTATTATTTAGAAAGAGAAATACTTGAATCTTCAATGATAGATGCAGTTGATTATGGTACTTATAGAACCACTGGAAAAATAGTAATGAGTAGAGAGAAATTTGTAGAGGTATTCTTAAGAAGATTTGCTGAAAGTGTAACAAATAATAAGACATATCAAGTAAATTTTTATGATATTCATGAAATGCCACCCAAAGCGACTGTAAGGATTCGAACATCTGCAGGAGTTACAGAAGTTGGATCTGAAAGTTTTGATGTAAATTTAGATACTACATTGAGTGGTATATTAGAAACCGTCTATGGTACAAAAGCAGAATAAAAGTTTAGATTTTCTAAACTTTTTATTTTATTTGTATTGAACTAACACTTGATTTTATGTTATACTTAAATAGTATAGAAAAATAGGATGGTGGGAAAAAAGAATGAATAATATCTTATATGGAATCAAACGTTTTTTTAAAAACAAAAATACTGTAACAATATTAGCAATAGTAGCATGTCTTGTTATTATTTATTTTGCATATAATATGAGAATTAAAAAAGCTACTGAGCCACAATTAATACCATACGCTTTGGTCGATCTTCCTCCAAGAACTCATATTACAGAAGATATGGTAGGTTTAAGAAAGGTACCTGGCAGTGTTGTAACGCCAAATGTAATTACAAGTAAAAGCTTAATTGTTGATAAATATGTTAGTAATGAAGTACAGATACCTAAAGATAGTTTGTTTTATAATGATACGTTAATGACTTGGGAACAACTTCCATCAAGTATTTATGAGGATATTGGTAATGATGAAGCAATTGTTGCTTTAAAAGTTAATTTAAATGATACTTATGGTAACTCAATATTTGAGGGTAATTATATAGATTTATATTATACTGGAAAAGATAGTGATGGAAAAATATTAGTTGGCAAATTCATTGAAAGCATTCGTGTTAAAGCAGTGACTGATGAACATTTTAATAGTGTTTTTGAGAAAACAGATGGAAAAACACAACCTGTATATTTAATATTTACTGTAAAAGAAAGCATGCATAAATTATTGAAGTTAGCTACTAAATTAAATGTAGGTAGAATATATCCGGTACCAAGAAATGCTGAATATTCTAAGAATCCTAAGCCAACTAGAGTTGCAAGTAGTTATATAGTTGATCTTATTAAAAAGAGTGCTATTACAATAGGCGATGACTCTTCTAAAAATGAAAATGTGACAATAATTGATGCCACTGAATCACAGGGAGGTGGAAAATAATGAAAAGAATACTTGGAAACAAAGGAATAGTAACATTTATTTCAATGGTTGTTTGTATAGTTATATTATTTTTCGCTTATAGATATAGAATTAATAAAGAAATAAGACCAGTAACAGTTCCATATGCGAAAGTTAAAATAGATGCAAGAACAGAAATAACTGAAGAAATGGTTGGCACTGTTAAAGTTGCTGATTCAATGGTAACAAGTACCGTTATTACTGATAAGAAAAATGTTATTGGAAAATATGTTAATTATAATACATATATTCCTGCTGGCAGTTTGTTCTATTCACCTGAAATTGTGACATGGGATAGTATGCCAGATTCAGCATGGACTAACATTTATAATGAATATACTATTTATTCATTTCCAGTTAATGAATCTACAACCTATGGTAATTCAATTTATCCTGGAGATAAAATAGATATTTACTATTATGCATGGATAAATGGTAAATTATCATATGAAAAATTAATTGAAGGTATTGAAGTTTTAGCTGTTAAGGATTCTGATGGTAAGCATATTTTTAAAAAGAGTTCTGAACAAAAGACAGCAGCAGCTTTAATATTTTCTGTACCAGAGGAACTACATATATTATTAAGACAAGCAAATGAACTACCAAGAAATGAATTAGTTCCTGTGCCAAGGGGAGCAAATTATAATCCTACTACATCAATTAGTAACGTTAATTTAAAGGATTATATAAAATCTCAATCTAGAGAAGTACCACTTGATATTGAATAAATAATAAAAGAATAGAAAGGGCAATATAATGGATGATGTTGTTTTCTCACAAATTGATTTTGGTGTATTAATTCCATTATTACAGGATGATGATATAACAGATATTTCATATTCGAATGGTGGCCAATTGTGGATTAAGACTCTTACACAAGGTGTTAAACCTTATCATATAGAAGGCCTAAATAATGAAGTTATGGAAAAACTGGCATTTCAATGTTCTAATGTAATGGGAAAAACTTTTAATATGGCTCATCCATTATTAGATGCTGAAAGTGCTGAGTTACGTCTTAATTTTGTACATGAGTCTATTGCAACAAATGGTATAGCAGTATTAATAAGAAAAACTCCTGCAAAGATAAGACTTAATAAAGATAAATTAATTGAAGAAGATTATGTATCAGTAAATCTTCATGACTTCTTAATTACATGCGTTATGGGACACTGCAATATACTTGTTAGTGGAGAAACTGGTTCTGGTAAAACAGAGTTAATTAAGTATTTAGCAAGTCACATTAAAGAAGATGAAAAAATAATAACAATAGAAGATACATTAGAACTTCACTTAGATAAGATTTATCCAACTAGAGATATAGTTGCGATGAAGACAAATAATATTGCTTCTTATTCTGATGTTCTTGTTGCATGTATGCGTCAGAATCCAAGATGGATTTTATTATCAGAAGTACGTTCTGCGGAAGCAGTTATGGCAGTACGTAATTCAATTTCATCTGGACATAACATATTGTCAACAATACACTCAGATAAGGCATCCAGTATTCCGATGCGTTTATATTCACTTTTAGAAACTAGTCAAGATATTGATCAATTTGTAAAAGGAATGCATAGATATATTCAGTTAGGAGTACATGTTAAAGGTTTTTTCTCAAAAAAATATAATAGATTTCAAAGAGAAATTACACAAGTTGTTGAATTTTATGTTGACGATGAAGAAAATGCTGCTAAAGTAAATATATTGTATTCAAGAGATTTAATGGGTAATGAAACATATAATAATCCGACATCTCATTTGATTGATTATCTTGCTTCGCAAGGTGTTCAAATGAGGGAGGATCCATTTATTCCAAAGGAATCTGAAATTCAGCAACCTGTACAAGAAGAACAAAAGTCAAATGAATTAGAGGTATTTTAGATATAAGGAGGCATTAGTATGTATATAGAAATTTTCATAATTGCAGCAATACTAATTTTTGTATTTCTATACAGAAAAAATAGCAATGGAAATTCTAATAAGTTCATCAATAGAACTTTTGGCGGTGCTTATGAAAAATATGCTCCATACTCTTTTAAAGTAGTACGTGAAAAAGCAAAAGAGTTAGGGCAAGAATATTCTACTAGGCAGTATGTGATTCAAGTTGTTGTATTTGGTGTAGCAGCAGCATTTATCTCTTATTTATACTTTTATAGTATTATTTGGAGTATAGTCTATGCCGTTGCCGCTATTGCTGTTATTCCATATTTAACTTATATGAGATGTAAGAAAGCATATAGTGAATTTATATTTGAACAGATTCAAGTATATACAACTAATGTTATTATGGAATTTAATACTACGCAATCATTTGTTAAAGCATTAGAGGGGGTTAGAGATTCAGGAGTACTTGAAGATCCTGTGCTAAGTGATGTTAATGAAATGATAAGAATGTCATATGAAAATGGAACTATAGATGAAGCCATAAGATATATGAATGAAAAATATGATTATTTTGTAGTTAAGAATATGCACCAATTATTTTTACAAATAACAAAAGAAGGTTCTAAAGATTCAGGAGAAGCACTAGAAGGAATGCTTCAAGACATAGATATGCTTGTTGAAAGTGTATATAGAGATAGAATCGATAGAACTACATTCTATAAGCAATTCTGCACATTCGGCGTTGCATTGTATCTTTTAGTTTTAATGGTTCAGTTATTGTTAGGTGAAGATAGTTATATGACGTTGCTTGATGAATGGTATGTACTTGTATTACTTCATGGGGTAATACTAATAAATACATACTTCCTAATCAATGGAATTAAATATTACCATGAGGATGTAGGTGCTGAATAATGGAAATATTTGTTGTAGGAATCATATTATTATTGTTATTTAATTATTTAGGCACATTTAATTTTAATAAGTTTGTTGATGATAATAGAGCTGTATTTGATAAATTAAAAGAAGATGATTATGATTTCTTATTAATTTCAAAATATGGTGAAAATATTGATTTAAAAGAAAGATATCAAAGTAGAGTAAAAACTGCTATCGTAACATTTATTATTGCATTTTTAGTAGCACTTACAAGTATTAAAAATGTTAATATGGCAATTAAATTAGTTGCAGTATTTGGTATTACTTATTTAATGTTTAAAGATGATTATAGTAAAGTAAAAAGATATTATAAAGCACATCTACATGATATAAATTTAAAATTACCATATTATTTAAAAAGTTTAGAAATTTTAATTCAACACTATACAGTTCCAGTTGCAATTACAAGAAGTTTAGAGTCAGCTCCAGAAATGTTTAAACCTGGACTTAGGGAACTAATTTCTGCAATTGATGCTGGTGATTCAACAATTGAACCTTATATGGCTTTTGCAAGAAGATATCCTGTAAGAGATTCAATGAGAATGATGAGACTTCTTTATAGACTTGGTCTTGGTAGTCAAGAAAGGAAACAAGATCAATTAATTGTTTTTTCAAGAACGATATCAAACCTTCAAAATAAATCAAGAGAAACTAAATATAAAGAACGTCTTGACAAAATGGAAAAGAAAACTATGACAATGCTTGTTGCTACTGGTGCAGGTGTAATGGTTATACTAATTCTTTCAATTGTACAAATGTTTGTATCTGTGTAAACATTTTGTGGCATCTGTGTAAAATTGCTTGATTATGAGCATATTAGTATTGTATAATAAGTTTGTAAGATAAAGGAGGAGAGTATAGTAAATGAAAGAAGCAAGCGGAGAATTAAATATGACAGTTGTTACTATTGTTGCTGTAGCAGCAGTAGGAGCATTATTCTATTTGTTTGTATGGCCTATGATTCAGGCTTCAATAGTATCACAAACATGTAAAACATATGGAAGCGATTGGAAGGCAATTAAAACAGACGAAGTTGTAGGTGGTACAGGTAATGCAACAGTAAAAAAATGGAAATGTTGTCCAGATGGAAATGCCGCTAGTACTGCTTGTGTTGATGCTGATACTGGAAAAGAATAATAAAAAAATAAAATGCTATAAATGTCATTTTGGCATTTATAGCTTTTTTAAAAGATAGAAAAAGGGAAGTGAAATATGAAAGAGGCAATTGGTAGTACTTGGCTTATGGGTATGATTATAACTTTTATTGCAATTTTCTCTGGCTTTTTAGCTTATTCTATTAGCTATACCAAGGCATTTAGAGTTAAAAATGAAGTAATAAATATAATTGAAAAAAATGAAGGTTTTACTTTTAGTACTCATGGTCAAATTGATCCTAATAGTGTTGATGTTTCTTCATTAAAGAATGATTCATCAACAGAAGCACAAGCATTTTTATTTATTAAATCAATTGGTTATAATTATAGTATGTTTAATAGTAACTCTAATCCATGTAAAGATGGAGAGTTGCAAGCGGGTGGATATTGCCTTGTAAAACATTGTCCTAATAGTGTTGAAAATGGAAGTGATAGAGTTTATTATAAGGTAACAACTTATATTTCACTGTCCATACCATTTTTGAATTTTGGAATTAAAATTCCAATAAGTGGTGAAACAAAATCTTTGTATAATAATAATCTATGTTGATTGAAAGGAATGATGTTATGAATGTAATGGTTTATAATAAATATAAAGATTTATTGCTAAATTTAAAATTAGATGTAATGAAATCATTAGAGGGAGTATTTAATGTTGATGAGATAATTGATACTTTTGCAAATTTCTATTATGACAAAATGATTCTTGATATTACTTCTATTCGTGATTATCAAAATTTTGATAATTTACAAAAATTAGCAATGAATATTAATATGGAGAATGTTATATTATTATTAGATGATAATGAACAAAGTAATACAAAAGGCTATTTATCAAAATTGATTTCTTTAGGAATATATAATTTCACTAGAAATGCTGATGGTATTAATTATTTGCTTGTTCATCCTCATACATATAGGGATGTAGTAAATATGCATAATATTGAAGATGCTGATATACCGGCAGCACCTGTACAAAATACAGTCAATAATGCTGTACAAAATAATGGTAATGATGTTATTCAAAATAAACAAACTGAAGTTATTAATAATGGCACTAATGTGCAAACAAAAATTATCGGATTTAAGAATGTGACTACACATGCAGGCGCAACCACTTTAGTGTATATGTTAAAGAGGACACTTTCAAACACGAAAAAAGTAGCTGCCATTGAAGTTAATAGGGTTGATTTTTTATATTTTGATGATAAAGAATTAATAAGTACTACAACTACAGAGTTACCTAAAGAATTAATGAAAAAAAACACCTTTGATTATATTTTTGTAGATTTAAATGATTATGACGACCTTTCAATTTGTAATGAAATCTATTATTTGATTGAGCCATCAACAATTATGATTAATAAAATGCTTAGAAGAAATAAAAATATTTTAGAAACATTAAAGGGTGAAAAAATTATTCTTAATAAATGTGTTTTAAATAAAGAAGATATAGCTGCATTTGAATATGAAACTAAGTTAAAAGTGGTCGCAGCAATTGCGCCTGTTGATGACAGACAAAAAAATATTAAAGAAATAAATGACTTTGTAAATAAAATTAATTTATAAACATAATTAATTGACAATAAATAAAAAATAATATACAATTTATGTGTAGAGGAGAGATGTATAAATGTTTAATTTAGTAAATTTATTAGCAGGTGGTGCTATTAATACTGCTGCAGAATTTTGTAATGGTGCTCAACCAGTACTTCGTTTAGTAGGATGGGTATATATTGGAATCGAAATAGTTGTTCCAATCATCTTAATTATTGTTGGTATGCTTGATTTAGCAAAAGCAGTAACTGAAAAGAGTGATGATAAAATTAAAGCGGCACAACAATTATTAATTAAAAGAGCAATCGCTGCAGCATTAGTATTTTTAGTAGCAGCGTTAGTTGGTTTATTAATGAGGATAGTTGGAAGTAAAGCATATCAAAAATGTACTACTTGTGTATTTACTCCTTGGAATTGTGAAGCAACTATGGAAGATGTTGGATAAAATTAAGAAGTGTATACTTCTTTTTTTTTGAAATTGAAAAATAATATGTAAAATGATATAATATTTTCGTGATTTATCATGAGAAGAAAGAGAAGTATTGATATTAAAAAAATAAAGGTAGCGTTAGTGAAATATGCATCAACTAATATATTGTTTTTATCTTTTGTTATAATCTCAATTATTCTTAGTTTGATTTTAAGATTGGTAACACTTGGCACTCCAATACATTTTAAAGCTATTATATGTGATTTAATTGCTGTTTTGATAGTTGGTTCATTTGGCTATTTTTTTAAACCAAAGTCTCAATTTAAATATTATTTTATATGGTTACTTTTTTTTACAGGTGTAACTATAGGAAATACTATATATTACAAATTTTATCAATCATTTTTATCAATTAATTTAATTGCAACTGCTGGAATGGTACATGGAGTTAAAGATGCTGCCTTGGACAAAATAAATATATTTCAATTTATGTATATAATTGGAGATATAATATTTATATTTATACATAGAAAACTTAATAAGACAAAGTATTATTATGAAGTAGAAAAAGTTGAAAATGGTAAGAAAAGATTTATCTATACTTTAGTTGTCTCAATTTTTCTTATTCTTCTTATTTCATTTACAATTACTAAATATGATACAAGTAGATTTAAAAAATTGTGGAATAGGGGATATATTGTACAAAGATATGGGTTATATATTTATCATGCTACTGATTTAATACAAAGTTTAAAGCCCCATATTAATATTCAAATTGGATATGATGAAGCAGCACTTAAATTTAGAAATCACTATTCTTGTGTTCAAAACAAAGAAGAAATTAATGAATACACTAATATATTTAAAGGAAAAAATGTAATATTTATTCATGCTGAAAGCATACAAAATATCTTAGTTGATTTAAAAATAAATGGTAAATATGTTACACCTAACCTAAATAAATTGGTACATGAGGGTTTGTATTTTAATAAGTTTTATCCTCAAATTAGTGTGGGTACATCTTCAGATACAGAATTCACTTTGAATACTGGATTAATGGCTTCTTCAAGTGGAACTGTATTCGTTAACTATTATGATAGAAAGTATTATTCTCTTCCAGGCTATTTTAATAATTTGGGATACTATACATTTAGTGCACATGCTAATGATGCGGATTATTGGAATAGAAAAGCTATGCATAAAACTTTAGGATATAAAGATTTTTACTCAAAAGAGTATTATGATGTTCCAAATGATATGGATGATGAAAATTGGATTGGTCTAGGTTTATCTGATAAATCATTTTTTAAACAATTAGTACCTATTCTTAAAAATATTAAAGAAACTAAAAGTCCTTTTATGGGAACAGTTATAACTTTATCTAATCACGCTCCTTTTGGTGATGTGAAAAAATATGGTGAATTCGATGTCACTATGGAATATAAATATACTGATTCAAATGGAAAAAAGAAAACGGGTATTGCTCCATATTTAGATGGCATGGAAATTGGTAATTATATAAAAAGTGCTCATTATGCTGATGAAGCGCTAGGATTGTTTATTAAATTATTGAGGGATAATGATATATTAAAAGATACAATTATTGTTTTATATGGAGATCATGAATCTAGAATATCTAAAGATGAGTTTGATAAATTATATAATTATGATCCAGTTAATGACACTATAAAAGATGAAGAAGATCTTACATATATAAGTATGGATAATTATAATTATGATTTACTAAAAAACACACCATTAGTTATTTGGTCTGATGAAGTGAAATATGAAAAAACAGTTAGTGATGTCATGGGAATGTATGATGTTCTTCCTACTATTGCTAATATGTTTGGTTTTAAAGAAAAGTATTCACTTGGACATGATATATTTAGTTCTAATGAGAAAATTGTTGTATTTCCTAATGGAAATATATTAACTAATAAAGTATATTATAATTGTCTTAGAGATGAATATATTGCTTTTGAAAAAACTATAATAGATAGTGATTATATAGAAAGAATCAATGATTATGCAACTGAGCTTTTAGAAGTATCAAATGGAATAGTAATGTATGACTTGATAAGAAATGAAGAGAGTAAGTTGGGAGTGTGTGAATTTGAAAAGAAAAAATGATATTAAAACATTGTTGTTATTAACATTTACTGGTATATGTTTATTTGGATATTTAGGATATAGAGTATATCATGACTTTTTTAATAAGACAAACGAAAGAAAGCCAATTGATTCAATAGGTTTATATGAATATACTTTATCTAATAATGATACAAGCATCTATAAAGACAATTTTAAGGCTCTTTCTAAAGTTTTAAATGAAAAGCCTATAAATTACACGGAATATGCTAAATCAATCTCTAAACTCTTTATAATTGACTTATATACGCTTAACAATAAGATGGGTAGTACTGACATTGGTGGAGTAGAATTTTTACATAAAGATTTAAGAGATAATTTTAAAGAAAATATGGGTGCCTCCTTATATAAATTTATAGAAAATAATTTAGATGGTAAAAGAACACAGAAATTACCAGAAGTTAAAGATGTAAATATAGATAATATTATTGAATCTAAACATACATATAAAAATAATGTTTACGAGGGTTATTTGGTAGATGTGAGTTGGACATATGTGGTTAACTTGGGCTATGAAACAAAGGCAAGATTAACAATTATTAATGATAAAGATATTTTATATATAGTTAAGAGTGATTAAAAAAAGAAATAATTAATTTATTTCTTTTTTATTGAGAATTTTCTTCTTTTATTACTTTCTTTTTAATATATATTGTTATAGATTTTACTAAACTTAATATTGTATCTTTATGTTCTTTTTGTTTATAGAATTTGTATTCACCCCAACTACTTAATGAGATTTCTTGTTTAGTATCATTATCTATAAATTTAACTGTTAATCCGTTGCTTGAAGCATAACTCTTAATTTGTTCAACAGACATAGATGATAAATTTTTAAGAACTTTTATTTTACTTTCACTATAATTACCTTGACCGGCAACTGTATCTTTATATAAATTATTTAAATCAAATGATGCTTTTTTTACTAATGTAGCCTTTGATTTTCCAAGATTAATATTTATTTCTTTTTTTATATCATTAATACTACCCTGGTATGGTATTGTAACAGCAGGATAACTTTTTGAAAGTGGATCATATACATAATTCCATACACTGTATCCTTTTAATTGCATTCTTTGTACATTTACTAAATTAGAACTGTCACTAAGAACAATTGATTTTCCAAGATTATATAATGATAATACATCTTTAGTTTTAACATTTGTTTGAAAGTTTGCTTTTATTTTTTGTAATATATCTACTGCTTGATTTGGATCAGTCATTTTTGTAGCTGCTTTTAATATACCAAGCATTATTTTCATTTGATTTTTTCCTCTGGTGTAGTCATTTCTACTGCCAGATGTGAAAGTAGGGCAATATTTTTCCATGTTTTTAGCCCCTTTACTTCCATCACCAGGTTTATGTCTATTACGAGCAAAAGCTAATGCTTGTTCTCCATTTAGATGTTGTTTTCCTTCATATACAAAGACGGTATTTGCTCCCCATTTTCTTGAACTATTTTGTTCACATATTGAATAAGGAACGTCAACATCTATTCCACCTACAGCATCTACTAATTGTACTACTCCTTTAAAATTAATCTTTGCATAATAATCAATATTTACACTGAACAAGTTTTCAATTGTTTTAACTGCACAACTAGCTGAACTACCCCATGTAGTGGTATTTATTCGTCTATAATTACCATTAGAACAAGCTGTTTTAAGATATGTATCTCTAGGAACTGATGTTATTGTTGCTCTTAGTGTTTTTGGATTAAATGTGACAAGTAATAAAACATCTGCATTATATCCTGAAGTAACTCCATCTTTAGAAGAATCAACACCAATTAAAAGCATCGTAAAGGGTTTTGTTAGAGTAGCATTTTCACTTTTTATATCTTCTTCATTCGATTCATAAATTTTAGATGTTTCATATATTACTTTTGTATCTTCTTCAATATCCTCATATCCTTCTAAAGAATAAAACATATCAACATAATTTCTACTAAAGAATGCTGCTTCTATTTCATTATTTTTAAGAGCATATAATAATTCCATAGTAGAATCATATTCTTTAATTTTATTTGATTCATTAAGTTTTAATTTATTTATAATTTCTTTAGGAAGAATATTTCCTTCAATATCATCTTTATCAGCGACAATACCTATAGTTTTATCTTTTAAATCTTTATAACTATTTAATGATTTATTATATGTAACTAATGAAGAAAAATATTCATTTTCATTTTCACTATATGATTCGATTGATTTATATATTTTATTTAAGTAATAATATCCACCACATTCAACACCAATTATAATTAAAGTGATAATTGCTGCTATAGCAAATCCTGTAGTTTTTTTCTTTTTTATTCCTCTTAGTAATAAATATGTCATTAATATTAGTAAGTAAAATAATATCAATATTCCATAGTATCTATAGAAGTTTTCTACTCCTTTATATAGAAACAAACTATAACTAAAGAAGCAAAAACTGATTAATTGAACAACAAATAATATGATAGTTATAAATCCTTTGAATATTTTTTTTGCTTTCATGACTACACTTCTTTCTATTTCTCTTTTTTTGCTTTCTTTTTATTTAATTCTTTTTCGGCTTTTTGTTTTCTATATTCTTCTTTTTTTCTTCTATATTCTTCTATTTTTTCTTTTCTAATTTTGTTCTTATGTACCTTATCTATTAGTATGCCTATCAATACTAAAATTATAAATATTGTTTCAACTATTAAAATTGTAACTAATTTTTTATATTTATTTATTGTTGCAATAAAAGGTTTTATTTCTTCATCTGTATATCTTACAAGCGAATTTGTTTTGGTATCATAAGTATAATAATCAGTTACCCCATTTTCTATATTTGTAGCATGTATAATTGCATAGTCGCTATTAGCTCTTCTTAGTGCTTCAAATTCTGTTTCATCAATTGTCAC
>JAEEGL014678491.1_pt1 | contig 31945 bp, 40 predicted proteins | sample 9134231 | NCBI WGS metagenome assembly JAEEGL01 (sample SAMN16246548, study PRJNA631951) | gut metagenome | biome: gut microbiome; feature: rumen; material: fiber-attached | host: Bos | place: Iran: Karaj | collected 2018-10 | reverse complement strand
GGTCTACAGAATTCAAAGATGCATGGAAACAATATTATGGAGAAAGTATCCATAATGCAATGGAAAACATGAGACTAAGTGCAATTAATCTACAAAATGCAGTAGATGCAGCTCTAGAATATAACAAATAATTAAGCACCCAAGAGGGTGTTTTTTTAGTGTAAACTAATAAAAAAAAAGTAGTAAATAAAAAAGATGCTATGCTATAATAAATTTGGAGGTAAAGTAAATGAGAATACATGTTGAAGAAGAAGGATTAGTAGAACTTAGAAATGCATTAGAAACTGCTGGAGAAGAATACAAAGAAAACCTAGCTAGATTAACAAATCTTATTGAAGAAATTACAAGAGGAGATATTCAAGGTGATGTAGCAGATGATTTGTTAGAAAAGTTTAGAGCAAAGGAAGATGATTTTAAGTCACTTCAAAGAGTTATTGATGAAGTAGAAGAGAAAGTTGGAGCAAAAGGAAAAGACTTTACTACAATGATTGAAGACTTAAAGAACTTTGAGAAGCTAGAAAGGGTGGAAAAATAGTATGAATATAACAATAAATCCAGGAGCAGCAACAGAAGACGTACAAAGAATAGAAGAAATAATTACTGCTATTGATAGATGCATGAAAGAGTTAGACGAAACAATAGACAAGAATATTCCACAAAGAGTAGAAACACAATGGTCTACAGAATTCAAAGATGCATGGAAACAATATTATGGAGAAAGTATCCATAATGCAATGGAAAACATGAGACTAAGTGCAATTAATCTACAAAATGCAGTAGATGCAGCTCTAGAATACAATAAATAGTGTAAAGACACCTTAATAGGTGTTTTTCTGTGCAATAATATATGTTATAATTAACTATAGTAATGATGCTAAAGGAGAGATTATAATGGGAGAGGTTATACATGTTGAAGATTTTGATTATTACTTGGAAAATGACGAATTTGTAAAATCACGATTAAATCTTGCTTGTAATGATTTTAGTGATTTATTATCAAATGTTTCAACATTAGAGTATAACACTTCAATTATTGCAGATAAACTAGGTTGGTATGGAATACCAAATTTACAAGATTTAGTTAATACAGCAACGGAATTAAAAACATATACAGATGAAGCAGTTACTTATTTAGGAGAACAAGCTTTAATAATATTTGGAGCAATACCAAAAATTGAAGCGGAAATAATTAAATTGAATACTGATCCCAATTATGATATAGGAATGTTTGATCCAACTATTGATCTAAAATCAGAGTCAGCCGGATGGTTTGCAGAAGGATTAAAAGAACTTAAAGATAAGAATGCTATTTTTGGTGGTATTGGATTTATAATTAATTATGCATTTAATGGATCTCATAACAGTAGCGTAGAAGATTATATCTGTTCAGGATATGATGGAATTTCTGGTTCTATGGTAGGTAGAATCCAATCGATAATTTCAAAAACTGGTTTGGGGGAAGCTTCACAATTTTGGGTAAATGCATCTATAGGATCAGTTGCAGTTGCTGTTGGAGTAACTTTAAGAGATTTATTGTCAGATGAAGGAGATTGGACGGGATTAGATACAGAAAGATTATTATTTGACATTGCAAGTGCAGTTGGTAATACTTTGACTGCAACTGTTGTTTCTACTGGCTTTTCAGCTATTGCAGGGGAATTGTTAGGAGCAGCAGCTGGCCCTATTGGTGTAGTTGTTGGTGCTGTAGCTGGTTATTTTGTAGGTTATGGAATTGATTACTTGGGTGCAGTTATAACTGGTGACACCCCAATTGATAAATTTGTTGTAATAGAAAATGAAGATGGAACAGAAGAAGCTAAAGCATGGTCTCCAGAATTAGTTGCTGAATTAAGTCGTAAAAGAATTAAGTATGGAGTATATGAAATTCCAGGAAATGGTAATGGTGAAAATGGTACATGGGACGTATTACTAGAAAGAGCAGAAAAAGATATTGAAAATTTAAATGATACATATACTCTTCCTGATGGATCAGTTTGGTCGTATAAAAACTATAAAGAAGCTTTATATAAAACATTAGAAAATGGTGATTTGGAAGATGCTTTAGTGAAAAATGGAACGTATAATCGTCAAATGTCAGGAGAATATGGATGTTCTTACGAATATCTATTTAATTCTAGATTTGAAAGTTTATTGGATAAAGAATATGGTAGTAGGGAAGAATTTATGCAAGATTATAATAGATTATTTTATATAAATCCGTATCAAAATTACCATACTGAGTTATCAGAAGGCATATATGAAGATGGCAATAGTGAAAAGTTTTTAAGTTCAGTTTTTAAATTTAATGTTTTAGAACAATATGAATTTGATCCTTGGGAATACTACTTATTTAGAACAACTGGGTCTATTATTTAATTATTATAGGGGTGAAAAAATGACAAAAAAGGAACAATTAGAATTAAAATATGCAAGATTAAGAGATGCAAAATTTATGCTTGCGCAAATGATTAGAATATGTAAGCAAAACGATAATGTTTTAGAATGCATTAAGACTTCTATAAATTCTATACAAGAACTATCAGAAAGTAATCTTTTGGTTATACCAAGCTACAATAAAATATTAGAGCTTCCACTATTATCTACTTCAGGAGAAAACAGCCAAATATATAAAAAAATAGTTGAAGATAATGATAAAATGCTTGGATATATAAACTCAATTGGAAGTACATTGAGTAATGAGATGACTAATGTTGCTCATGCAATAAATAATTGTAAGGAATAAAATATGAAAAAAATGGTAAATTGTTTAATGATTATAAAGAAGGCAAGATAATAGAGGTGGCTAATAAATATGTTGATGAATATAACATATTTGAAAGAAAACAGGCTGAAAGAGATTTAAAAAGAGCATCTAAAATGTGATGGTGGTGTTTAATTATGATGAAGTATCCAAAAAAATTACGAAGAGGCTAAAATTATTATTAAAGGTATTCCAAATGGTGAATATGATAAAAGTGTTACGAGAGAAAATAGAAAAAGAGCATTATTAGTTACTGGCATATTATTTGGAGTAGCTGTGGCTTTGGGATTATTAAGTGGTAAATCTTATGTTCCTATATTAACTCTTCCAATTGCTGGTGTAATTAGTTTTTTGTCTTTTGTTCCATTGATAGTGCATAGAGAAACTGTTAAAAGAACTTTGAGTGGAGAATATTTTGATGATAAGACAAAAGATCAAATTATGGATATAGCTAGAGATTATGTAGATGGATATAATGATTATTATGAAGCTTTTATTGCTTCAAATTCTGATCCTTTTCAATATGGATTACTTGATGATTTTTTTTACTAGCCTTTTCTTGGATGACTTTAATTTATATGAGTATTATAAAAGAAATAATAATATTGATTAAAAATAATTTTTTTTACAGCGATAGAAAAAAATTAAGTACTATAAGATGCTTTGCATTAATTTAATATATAAAAAAAATTAAAAGAATATAAGATTAAAAAAATCTAGAAGTAAAAGATTTTTTATAAATAGTGAAGGAGTTGATTTTATGTCGACTAAAGCAGAAATAATTGCTATAAAGAATAAGCATTTAGAATTGTTGGAAAAGGCTGGAACAATAGAAGAAAAACTTAATTCAATGCATGAGTTGATTAGTAAATTGTCTTTAAGAATGGCTGATGAACAAGATAGAATTTCTAAAATTTTAGCAATTGGAGATAATTCTATTTTTATAGCAAATTCAAATATAACTACTTGGGTTAATAATGTTCAATATTTAACATGTGATGATAATATTCCAGGGTTAAATGAGATATTTCATATGGAAGCAATATCAAGTGCTACTAGTGGTAATAGAGGTTCATTTATAAACTTTTATAGAGATTATAATGATAAAGTAAAAGAAGTAGTTGGTTCTTTAGATGATTATAAAGGTAGTTGCGCTACAGTTACATCTAATATTCTAAGTAATATAAATGCAATTACAAGTGCTAAAATGGAAATAATAGATGTAATAGGTCAATGTAATTATTTGCTGCAGCACAAAATGTATTCTGATGCTGAAGATGATGAATAAGGAAGGTGATGTTTTATGGCTACAATTGGAGGATCTTTAGATGAAACGTTAGAACTGAATAATTTAGATGCTACGTTGATTAATCATGAAGAGGTTCAAAAATGTGTAATAAGATTGTGTGATAATATGGCAGATATTATTGCTAATACAGCTACAATATCTCAAACAATTCCAAGTATAAAGGAAAGCGTTAAAAAAGGTATTTCAGAATTTAGTAGTAAATTTAGCGAATTAAATTCAAGTGATTTAGATTTAGGTGAATATGGAAATTATAGTGTTTCTATTCCATCTTCTATATCTGGTGAAAATATAAAACTTGATGATTTGGAAATGTCTGATGAATTGTTAAGTAGTATGAAAAACTTTTCTAACGATGTTCTTGAGTGTTCTGTATATGTTTTGTCTGGGATTCAACAGTTTAGAGAAAAAATATTACCATATGTTTATGCTAATCCTATTGATGAATTTGGACGCGCTAGATTAACAGAGGCAGATTTAGAAAATGGATTTTTAGATTATTTTGGATTAAGTTCTGAGTCGCTAATTGCTTATGCAGGAGGTATATTACAAGAGGCTCTTAGTAATACCAAAGCAAGTGGTTTAGGTTTATTGATAGGATATGGAACAGATGCATTAGATGGGGCTGATGGTATTGTTGGAAATGGCGCTGCATATTTAGCAAAAAAAGGATATGAACTTATTAAGCCAGGTTTACCACCAATAGAATGGGTTAATACTTTAGTTGGAACAGGTGCAGTTATAGCATGGACAGCGTATAAAGACTGGGCTGAAGACAAAGGTGAATGGACTGGACTCGATACTACTAGAACTATTGTAGATTGTGCAAAAGCAGGAACTATTTTTTGGGTATCTAGTGCAGTTGGTGGTGCAATTGGTGGCCCTTTGGGAGCAGCTGCAGCAGTAATGGTTGCTGTACCACTAGATTATATGTTTAATGCAGCAAGAGATATTATCGTTGGAGATAATATAATAGATACTATATATTATTCGGTAGTAACTGATAAAAATGGTAATATTATTGATTACATTATACATGATGAGCCAAACCCAGATTCATATGTTTATGAAGTTCCTAGAAATGGAAATGGAAAAGATGGTACATTTGATGTAATAAGAGAATCTTATAGAGATACATATAACGAGACTATTTATTCGTCAAAATATGGTGTAATTTCAATAGGTGATTACAAAGATATGATGTATGCGGATTGGACAGATCCAGTTTTAGCATATGGAAATCGTTATGATGGAATAGATGAAGATGCCGAAGCTGCTTTTAATAGCTTATTAGAAGAATTTACAAGTCAAGAAATTACAAGTAAGGAAGAAGCAGATGAATGGTTTGAGCAAAGGTTAAGTTTTGGTAATGAATACTATGGTAGTGATGCTTGGGTTGCTTATGAAGAGTTAATGCAACAATCGTTATTTGATGTTTGGGAATATTATAAATATAAAACAACTGGATCATGGAGGTAATATATATGTTGGAATATCCAAAAAATTATGAAGAAGCAAAAATAATTATTAAAAATGGTTTATATGATGATTATACAAAAAGAGTAGAAAGAAAAAATTTACTTAGAGCTGGACTTGTTACAGCTTTAGGGGCTGGTGCTGTATATGGTGTAAATGCTTTGGCAAGTAAAGGAGGAACTTTTATGTTTACTGTTCCAATTGCACTTACAGCTAGTTTTGTTTCTTTTTTACCAGTAATAGCTGCATATAGATCGAAAAAAATGCTAAAAGAAGGGTCATATTTTTCTAGATTATCTGAAGAAGAGACAATGCAAATGGCTAGGCATCATGTTGATGAGTATAATGCGTTTGAAGAGCAAAGAAAATCAAGAGGTAGGTAAAACTGACTTTTGAATATTAATTATATGTAAATAAAATAATAAAGGAGATTAAAATGACTGTATTTGTAGGTGCGATTATTCCTAGAGAACCAGGATATGTTGATCCTAAATTAAAGAGACAATTTTCTGAATTATTGAAAGCTCAAGGTATGTTAGCTCAATTAGAGGGAATTTGTGATAATACAGATTATATTTTAAGCTGTATTAATAATTCTGCAAATAATATAGAACAATTGTCTAGTAAATATGAAGTTCCTGGTGATTATAGAGAATGTCTTAAATTAGATGAATTAAAAAATAATGGGGATTTGAATGGAGCTTTAAAAGATGCAAATTCTGAATGTAAATCACAATTAGAGAGTTTAGGGTATAGAATTGATGAGTTGATACAAGAAGTATCACGTGAGATTGAAAGACAAAAAAATGAAAATCCTCCAGCAAGTACAGTGTATTACACATAAAATCTTGGAATGTTAATTTTTTTTGATGAAAGGTGATTTTTATGGGCGATTCTACAGTTGATGTTGTGTGGGAAAACTTTGTAAATGATAATGAAGAGATAATGCGTGGTTTAGATAGATGTGCTTCTGACTGTAATGATATTATTGCTAATGTAGCTACTATATATAATAATATGGATGCATTTTCTAATAATGAATATTTACCAGCGTTAGGTGATGACTTGTCTGGTGCATTAGAAACACTTAATACGTGTACTCTTAATTTAGGACATTTTTTTGAAGAAAAAGTATATAAAATTATTGAATTAATCTATACAACGGAACACGAATTGGAAGCATATAGTAGTGATGGTTCTGTAGAAGGTAGTGACATATTAGGAACTGTTTTAACTATCGCTTCTGGTATTGGTTTTGCTCTTGGAAATACAAATAAATTCAAAGCTTTAGGTTTCTTTTTGGGATATGGAACTGATGCCTTAAATGGTTTTGAATCATGTATAGGAGATGGTGCATCAAAGTTAGTTTGGACTGGTTGGAATCTTGTAAAAGATATGTTTTTAGGTAAATCAGATCCAATTGCTGCTGCATCTAGAGCAACTCCATATTGGATTAATTGTTCTGTTGGTACTGTAGCAGTAGGACTTGTAACTTATTTTGTTGAAAGATTAACAGATGAAGGGGAATTTACCACTTATGAAAATTGGAAGGCTTGGTATGATGCTGCTGGAGCAGGATTAGGATATTGTGCATGGGCTGCAATTGCAGGATCTGTAGGAGGACCAGGTGGTGCTTTACTTGCAACTTGGATATCAATGACGTTTGGTGCAGTATGGAACATAGGAAAAGCAGTTCTTTTTGGTGAGGAGATAATTTACAGGTTCGAATTAGATGGTGAAACATATGAAGTTCCAGGAAGAGGAAAAGAATATAAAATAGGTTATGATGTTTTCTTGGATAGGTATAATAAATCACATACCTCTAGAGAATATGAATTAAATGGAGAGAATGTTACTGAATCAGTTTATAAGGATGAAATGTATTATTTCCTTACAAATAGAAGAACTACTTCAGGAGAGTCTTTTTCTTCTGCATATACAGATTTTACTAAATTACATCTTTATGATGGACAAGTTTCTGAAAGACAGATGAATTATTTACTTGGCTGGATTAATGATAATATGGATAGAATAGATGAATATTGTGGCGATAATGTGGAAGTCTTTTATGGATATTTTGATGATTTAATTTCTGGAGATTTGCAAGCACGTGAGGTATATTATGGGTTACTTGTTTCTCTTGATGAATTTAATCCATGGGAATTATACCATTATATTCAAACTGGAGAATATAAGGAAGCTTCAGTACCAGCACCACAACACCATATTGCTCCTTGTAGACCGCCTATTGAGTTTATTAATCCAAGTGGCCAAGATGTAACTATAGAACCTACTCAACCACCTGCACCACAACCTTCAACGAGATATGAAACTGAGCGACCATCTACTCCATCTCCTGTTCAAACTCCGCAATTGCCAGAAACACCAGGACCACCGGGGCAAGCTAGTATTCGACAACCATCTAGTACCACTCCTGAACCATTTCAATATCCAGGTCCACAGCCATCAGCGAGATGGACTACTACTGATACTCCTTCAGGAACCCCTTCATGGTAAGATGTATTTAAAATCGGTATTCTTATTAAAAAAAATATATAAAATATTAAGGAGAGAAAAATATGTTAGAAAAGCCTAGAAATTATGAAGAAGCAAAAATTGTAATTAAAAATAGTATAAATGATGATCTACAAAAGTATAATAAGTCATGGAATAAAAAAAGATCAATTGTTATTACAAGCATTTGCGCTGCTGTAGCTGTAGCTATTGGAGCTGCTAAAGGTGTTAGTGTTGGGCTAGCTTCAGTACCTTTTTTAGGAGTTGTTAGTTTGTCTTCACTTGCTCCATTTATAATAAGGAAAAATGTTGATAAAGAAATTCAAAGTGGGGCATATTTTAAAGATAAAAGTGAAGAAGATATAATAAAAATAGCTTCTGCTTATGTTGATCAATATAATGATTTTGAAAAAAAAAGAGCGAAGTAATATTATTATTGAAAAAACTGTTCAATAGAGTTTGTTTTTGGTTTATTAAAAATAAACTTGTTATTGAAAAACAATAATGGTATATTATATATAGAGATAAAATAAAGGGAGGAAACATGGAAGATTTATTACCAGTAGGAAGCATAGTAGAATTAAAAGATAAGAAAAGAAGAATGATTATTGGATACTTACCAAGTAAACCAAATGATAAAGATTTTTATGACTATATATGCTGTAACTCTAAAGTAGGAATAAGAAAACCTAAAGAAGAATTAAAAGAAAAAGTAGACTATTTTTATTTAAATCAAGAAGATATTGAAAGAGTAATATATATTGGATGTCAAGATAAAGAATTTGATCTATATAAGATGGTACATGCAAAGATAAAAGATAAATTATTAGAGGCAAGAAAAGAGAATAAAGAATTAACAAATGAAGAATTAGAAGAAATGTATTCAAAAGTATTTGAAGGCTTATATAGAGAGATAGAAAGTAAGATAGAAACAGCAAAAAAGGCTAAAAAAGAAAAAGAAGAAAAAGAGAAAGAAAATAAAGGAGAATAATGATGAAGAATGAATTATTACCAATAGGAAGTATAGTAACAGTAGGTGGACAAGATATAATGATATGTGCATATTTTCAAAAGGGAGCAAAAGTAAATGATCAAGAGTTTGATTATGCATGTTGCTTATATCCAGTAGGAATGGGACCAGATGCGTTACTAATAAAGAAAGAACAAATAGAGAAGATAAAATTTGTAGGATTCCAAGACCTAAGATTCGTAGAATTGAAGAAGAAATTAGGTGAAGAGAATGCAAAATAAGCTATTACCATTAGGGACAGTAGTAAGAGTAAAAGATAAAAAAGAGAGATACATAATAGTAGGAAGACATGTAAAAAAAGAAAATTTAAAGTATGATTATGTATGTTTAGTATATCCATATGGATATCATGATTTTGCAGATTTTCTATATATAAATGATGAACAAGTAACATCAATGTATTTCTTAGGTGATATAAATTATTAGAAAGGGAGAATAATAATGATAGAAGTAGGAGATGTAATTGAAATAGGTGGAAAAGAAGCAACAGTATGTTATACAACAACATATAATGATCAAAAGTATATGTGTGTAGCATTTGAAGAAGAACAGTTAAGATATGATATATATGCCTATAAAGATGATGAAGGAAAACTAATGGTATCAAGAGTAACAGAAGAGGAAGAGATGACACCAGTACTAGGAATCTTCTTACAAGAAGGACTAGATGAATATGGACTTCCAGAAGAGTTACAAGAAATATTTGATAACATGGATACAAGCACTCAATAAGAGTGTTTTTTATTGATATGTCATTAATAAAAAAGTAATTAAAGAATGTAAATAGCTGTATAATACACTTTTTAACATTATATTAGGCATAATATTATGGTATAATGGCTATAGAAATAGGATAATATGAATTATGGTGATTAATTATGGGAAAAAGTACAGATCTTGACAGTATACTTGGAAATAATCAAGAATATCAAACTCTAAAAAGACAATATGTCACATTAGAAAACGCAAAAATGGCACTTTCTCAGATAGTTGTTTTATTAGATGAAGTTTCAGGTTTGATTGGATATTTAAATGATTCAGCTTTAAGTATGAGAGAAATAATTAATAGAAATACTGTTCCAGGTGTTAATGATTTTTTTGATGATACTTCCTATCAATATTTGTCACTTTTGACACAAGAGCAAAGAGATGGTACTGCAGCTGCTTTAAAACAAACTGTTAGAGAATATAGACAAGCATTGGTTCAAGATGGCGCACGTATAAATAATAAGCAAAGTGCAATATCAAATAGAATACATGCTTTGCGAAATCAATATACAGAATGATTATAAGGAAGTGAATAAAAATGTCAGAACGTGTTCAAGATGATGATTTAGGTGGTGTTATTGACATCCCTTCATTTGAAGCTTTCTTGGAAGATAATGAGCAGGTTTTAAATGCACTTAATAGATGTTGCGTAGATGTTGCAGAGATTAATTCAAATTTAGAAATCATTAGTCAAATGACTGTTGAAACAAATGATTTATTAAGAGATGGACAAGTTAGTGATGTTACGATAACAGAAGTAAATTCGACTATTTTACCAATGTTATCTAAAGAATTAGTAGAAGATATGTATAATATATCATCTAAAGCATTTCAACTTATAGAAAACGCTGCTAGATATATAAAATATTATAATGAAGATGGAATTGAAACAACTATTCCTTTGATAAGCCCAACCGGTGAGATACTTACTTTTGATCAAATTGCATCTGCGGGAGTGTCAAACTTAATGTGGTCTTTGGTGGAATGTGGAAAATATCATGGATTAGGTTATATTTTAGGTATCGGTTGCGATATGTATCGAGGGGCAACTCTTGGAGACTTTGGTCCCATAGCAGATTCATATGGAAATGCATGTTCTTATATTACATGGGCTTTTTTAAAAAAAATGGCTATGGGGCAAACACCTACAGTTGATATATTAGCAATGAGTAAAGAAGCAAGTGAAAGATTACAGAATCTTTGCACTATTACTGTTGCTGGTACTGTGGCCGCTATGATTAATATGATATATACGTATTTTACTGAAGATTGGGGAGAATTAACAAATACTGAAGTATGGTCAATAGTTGCTGTTGATGGTCTTCAAACATTTGGTTCTTTCGCTCTTGGAGTTGCTGTAGGCAATTTAATTGCAGGTGCTCCAGGTGTAATTGTTGGTACTTTAGTATCAATTGCGTGGGATGCAGCTGCTAACTATATTAAAAACGAATATACAGATGATACCTTTATAGGTTCATTTACAGTTGATGGGCAAGTATACCCTGTACCAAGAGCAGGTAAAGAGAATTCTTGGGAGACCTATTTTAACTATTTAATACAAAGATATGAAAATAATTATGAATATAGTTATCCATATCTCGCAGGCCAATATGATTTAAGAGATGCCAATGTAAATAACGATTATTATTTTCAATTGTTATATAGTGAAAACTGGGATGATGCAACGAGATTAGCTAATCAAGCATTAGATGAAAATAATTCTAATAGAGGACGTTCAATGTGCGAGATTAATTCATATGGTGATGATATGAAAGAATTCTTTAATTCTTTTTTAAGGGAATTAGTGCAATGTGAGACAGAGGAGCAGGCAAGGAGCTTTATAAGTAATTATCCTAATACTCTTACTAATCTTGACGCTATAAGATTTAGAGATATGAAAGATAAATTAAATAGTTATGGATTTAATTGTTTAGAGTATTATAGAAGAAATCATATATAAAAATGGAGATGAGTTAAAATGTTAAAATATCCAAAAGATTATGAAGAAGCAAAAATAATAATAAAAAATAGTGTTAATGATGATTTGCATAGAGATTCTAGAAAATTCAACATAAAAAGAAGTGCTTTTATTACAGCATTAGCATATGGTACAGCAGTTGCATTAAGATATATCTTGAAATTTCCTCAATTATATTATCTATCATTACCTTTGGCAACAGTTGTATCAGCAGAATCTTTAATTCCTTTTTTTATAAGTTACAAATTCAAAAAGCAAGTTGAGGATGAAACCCTTTTTAGTCGAAAGACAAGTAGTGAAATAATAAAGGCAGCCCATGATTATGTAACAGAATATAATACGTATGAAAGAGAAAAACAAGCAAAAGGAAAATAAATATTTATAAGTATATTTTTAAATAAATAACACCTAACAAATAGGTGTTTTTTTATGTAAATTGAGAATAAAAAACTTGTTAATGACCTTATATAATGTTATATTGTATGTAGATAGAATAGAGGGATATAACTATGGATGAATTATTGCCAATAGGAAGTGTAGTAGAATTAAAAAACAAAAGACTTAGAATGATAATAGGATATTTACCAAATACTTCTGATGATGAAGTATATGATTATTTATGCTGTAATCATTTAAGAGGTTTTAGAAAGAAAAAAGAAGATTTAAAAGAACAAACAGATTACACTTATATAAAAAAAGAAGATATAGAAACTGTATTATATCTAGGACATCAAGATTTTGAATTTACTTTATTTAAAGCTACTTTTAATGTTGATAAAGAAAGATTATTAGAAAGAAAAAAGAAAGAAAAAGGAGAATAAATAATGAAGAATGAATTATTACCAATAGGAAGTATAGTAACTGTAGGTGGACAAGATATAATGATATGTGCATATTTTCAAAAAGGAGCAAGAGTAAATGATCAAGAATTCGATTATGCATGTTGTTTATATCCAGTAGGAATGGGACCAGATGCATTACTAATAAAGAAAGAACAAATAGAAAAAATAAAATTCGTAGGATTTCAAGATTTAAGATTCGTAGAACTTAAAAAGAAATTAGGTGAATAGAATGGATGATAAATTATTGCCTGTAGGAACAATAGTAACAATAAAAAGTGATAAAGGAAAGTATATAATATCAGGAAAAAATTTAAAAATAGATGATTCATTTTATGATTATTCACTTTTAAAATATCCAAAAGGATATAATGATAAATCAAAATTCATATATTTAAATGACGAAGACTTGGATGAAGTTATTTGCTTAGGAAATATAAATTATAGGGGATAAGTTTATAAATGTATGTATTAGATAATTTAAGAGAGAATAACGTAAATATTAAGTTATAGAAAAAAGTGGTGAATTAGTATGCCAGGTGAAGATAGATTAAATGAATTAAGATTTAGATTTTATGAATTTTATGTAAGGTATAAAAAGTGCTGAATATTCATTAAGGTGTTTAGATAGTTCTGCTTGTGAGTTGAAAGATTTTTTGTAATTTTTGAAAGGGTTTATTAATTATTAATATTCTTGTTTGAAAGTGAAGACTAGAAACAGGGATAATAATAAGAGATAATAGATAAAATAGATTTAGAGGTGATACAATGAGTGGTAATAATCAATATCATTTTACGGATGGTCATAGTGTGCATGTTGAGGATTGGCAACAATTTTTACTGGACAATGAATATATTCTTACTTGTTTAGAGAACTTAGCTTCTCATTGCAATGATATAACAGCAAATGTATCTACTATCTTTTCAACTTTTAGTTATAATAGTTTTAGTAGTAGATTTAGAGACTTTCCGTCTGAATTTAAGCCAACATATGGAAATGAACAAGTTGTTTCAGATTTAAAAAACTTGATAGTTGAAATGAGTGATTATTTAGCAGAAAAAAGTTCAAATTTTATAGTTATACAATCAAATGTTGAACGTCAGTTATATCAATATAGTAGTCAGGCTGGAGGGCTTGATCTTAGAGGGGACCTTATTGATGTGGGATCAGATGCGGTATCTGGTTTTTTTGAAAAATTAGTAGGTTTCCCAGGGCTTGGTTTTTTAATTACATATGGAGCTAATAGTTTAAAGGACCACATTGATATAGATCATGGTTTTGAGCCTGATGATGTCGCTGATATTTCAGAAAATGCAAGAGATTGGCTTGCTAAGAATGTTTTTTTAATTCCTACTGGAGAAGATGGCGAAATAGAGTATCTTACTTGGATTAATCGAAGCCTTGGCTCAATTGTTGCTGGTGGGTTGACATTAGCAAAAGAAATAATTGAACATGAAGGAGAATGGGAAGCTGAAGATGTCGCTGAGATTTTACTAGATTCAGGAATTGCTGGGCTTAATTATGCTGCTAGTTCAGCCGTATCCGCATGGTGCGCAGCAAAAGTTGGAAGTGTAATTGGGTGTACGCTTGGTGGACCAATTGGTTATGCTGTTGGAGCTGCGGCTGGAGCTGTTGCGAGTGTTGTGTTATCTTATGCTTGGGAAGGTATAAAAAATTTACTATTTGGAGAAGAAGTTGTACATGAATTTACAAGTGGTGGTAATGTTTATCAAGTCCCTGGTAGAAGAAATGATTACACAATAAACACAGATGATATAATTACAGCCTTGGAAGAAAAACATCAAGAATATGTTGGTGAGAATTATCGAGCCTCATTAACAACTGGTGTTTATTATTCCGTTGAAGTATACAAAAACGAAATGTATAATGGTACAGAATTTTTTTGTGATGAATGTAGTCCAGATGGAGATAACTATGCATATAATTTAAATATATATCGTGGATGTTTTACAAGATTATTTGATCCAAGAAATACTAATTTTACTACAAGAGAAGAATTTGAAAACTATTATAATGAGGTTTTTAATCCTAATACTCATGCTATTGATGGTATATGGGACTCATATGATAGGAGAATTGTTGCAGATTTCAATTATTGGCATTGTGAAACATTAGGCTTTGATCCATGGGAATATTATAATTTTTTAAGGACTGGATCTTGGGAGTGTAATTAAAGGAGGATTGAAAATGATGGAGAAACCAAAGAACTATGAAGAGGCAAAAATGATTATTAAAAATAGTGTAAATGATAATGTAAGTAAGAATTTTTATAAAATTAATTATTTGAGGGCTGGGGTTGTATCTGGTTTAGTGCTAGGAGTTGCTGCAACTCTTGGAATAATATGGAAAAGTGCAATGGTTGGATTTTCTGCTCTTCCTTTGGGTGCAGTAATTTGTTTCCCAACACTTTTACCAATAATACATCAAAAGAAGGTTGATAGAAGAATTAAAAATGATACATATTTTTATGGTAAAAGTGAAGAAACTATAATGAGAATCGCCAATAATCATGTTGAAGAATATAATAGACTAGAGCAAGGAAGAAAAAGATAAAAAAATATAAATAATAGGAGGAGTTTATGTCATATGGCTTGACAAGTTTACAAAACTATTTTGCAGGTTTAAGGGATTATTTGGTCATATTGTATCAGTTGAAAGGCATGTGTCAGAATACTAATGAATTATTAAATTATATGAGTCATGATATTGATCTAATGGAAGAAAAACTTAGTGAGAATCAAGTACCGGGTTATAGTGATTATAATTTTGACGATGTAAAAACAGGGGGATTATACAATGTAAATATAAGAAATTCCAATGTATTGTGTGAAGCAGAAATTAGCAAAATGATAAGTGAAATAAACGGGTTAATAACTATAGTTTCTGAAGAAATTGATAAAGAGAAAAGAAGATTGAACAGTAATCATAATACCCCTTGGGGAGGAGGGGGTGGAGGAGGAGCCTATTATACTAGCGATACTATTGGTAATGGCCTTCCTGGAGTGTTTTATAAACCTTAAAATTGCCTTTTTATATATGTTTATCCATCTTGCTTTTTATTCTTTATTTTAGTTATAATTATATTATAGGTGAATAAAATGGATGATAAATTATTACCTGTGGGGACAATAGTAACAATAAAAAGTGATAAAGGAAAGTATATAATATCAGGAAAAAATTTAAAAATAGATGATTCATTTTATGATTATTCACTTTTAAAATATCCAAAAGGATACAATGACAAATCAAAATTCATATATTTAAATGATGAAGACTTGGATGAAGTTATTTACTTAGGAAATATTAATTATAGAACTTAATCTTATAATATAGATAAGAGGTGGATGCTATGGCAATAAATTTGAGTGAGAAATGTAAAAATGATGCAGAATATAACCGCTTAAAAGAAGTAATTGATATAGCTTCAAAATATGTTGATGAATATAATGAATTTGAAAGGAGAAAAGGAAGATAATATGGTAGAAGTAGGAGACGTAATTGAAATAGGTGGAAAAGAAGCAACAGTATGCTATACAACAGTATATAATGATCAAAAATATATGTGTGTAGCATTTGAAGAAGAACAACTAAGATATGATATATATGCCTATAAAGATGATGAAGGGAAACTAATGGTATCAAGAGTAACAGAAGAGGAAGAAATGACACCGGTACTAGGAATCTTCTTACAAGAAGGACTAGATGAATATGGTCTTCCAGAAGAGTTACAAGAGATATTTGATAAGATGGATGAAAGCACTCAGTAAGGGTGTTTTTTCTACATAAAGTGAATAATAAATAACTTGTTCTTGTTTTCTAATAATGATATATTATACTTAGGAAAATAGAGTAAGATATCATTAGAAGAACTAAGTATTAAAAAGGAGCTTTTTATGGGAAGAACTAAAAGTCAAATACAATGGGACTTAGATTATGCTAGAGAAAAATGGTCTAATATGCTTAATGCAGAAAGAACGTTAGCACATTTAATTGAAGTGTGTGAAAACATTGATTTTTCACTTAAGTGCCTAGATAGATCATCACAAGCTATCAGAAGTAAAGCAGAAAAAAGTGAAATACCTGGGTTAACTAATTTTTTGTTGTCCTTTGAAGAAACCCTTGAAAAAGAAGGAAAGATTTCTTCAAAAATATATCTTTCAAATAAAAATTATTTAGATTATTTGAATAATCATATAAAAAAGTTTGATGATGCAATGGAACAAGCAGCCAAATTAGTAGATAAATATAAAAAAGAATTAGAAGATTATAAAGAAAAATAGTATAGTATTGAGGTAATATATTATGATAGAAAATGATATAAATATTCCTTCTTTAGAAGGACTATTTGAAGATAATAAAGAAATAATACTATCATTGGAAAGAATATGTAGTGATACTTCAGATATAATTGCAGATATTCAAACATTAGAATATAATGTTCAAATATTAAATGATACCTTATCAGGAGAATTAACCATAGAAGAGCCTAATGATTATAATTTAAAAACCTATATAGACGAATTGACAGAATTTGTATATGAAAAAACAGTTTATTTGACAAACGTAATTCCCAAATTTGAAGCACAAATTACAAGATATAATCTTGGAGACTATAATCTTGGAGTTGATGATTTATGGAGTATAGATGCCTCTACAGTAGTATCAACGATTGGAACAGTATTAACTGCATTTGAAAACAGTGCATTATTAAAAGGAATAGGATTTATTCTTCAATATGGATCTAACCCAACTGATGCTGCAACTGGGCAAGCATCAGATGCTATATCAACTGTTGCTTGGCCTGCAATAAAAAAAGCAATTTTAAGAGGAGCACGAAGTGGTCGTATTCTTAGTGATGAAATTGGTACAGCATGGGTTAATGTAGGAATTGGTTCTATAGCAGTTTCTTTTGTAGCCGGTTTAATTGAATTGTATGAACTAAGTAGTGAAGGAAAAATGACAGAAAAAGACTGGGAAAGACTTGGATGGGAAGTTTTAGGTGCATTTTCTTCAACTGCTATAGGTGGAGCAGCTGCAATTGGAGCAGAAGCTTTAACAGGAATTTTATTAGGAAGTTCTATTGGAGGAAAATTTGGAGGAGCAGTAGGTGCTCTTATTGGTGCTGTAGTAGCATGGGGAGTTTCTGAGCTAGTTTCATGGATTGGTGCTGAAGTCGTTGGAGACAAAATTATCGATACTTTTGTTGTTGCATATGATGAAGATGGTAATCCATACGTTATGGAATGGCACGATGGAATAGATAAAGAACTAGAAGAAGATTATTATGTATCTTGGATGAAGTATGAAGTTCCAAAAAACGGAAATGGACCTTTAGGAACTTATGATGTTATTTTAGAATATGAGCAAAAACATGAAGACTTTACAGATCCTCATTTGTATTATTTCGGTCAAAATTGGAACGATATAAGAAATGAACAATATCCATATTATATGTCACAGGCAACATATAATAGATTATTATATACAGACTGGGAAGGGCTTTGTCGAGAAGTAACTGATTTTGGTGGTCAGGTAGGATATGATAATTTAGGTTATAATGTATATACTGTAGGTGATCGTACTTACGTAGAAGACTTTAATTGTATGTTAGAAGAAGTACTTTCATTTGAAGATGTAGAAGATGCAAAACAATTTTATTATAATTATACATGGGAGTCTGAAGGTGCTGGTGTAGTAAGTAGATATTTGATGGAAATGTATGGTTTTGATATAGAAGCATATTACCAATATAATAAGGGTAATCCAGAACAACTTGGTACTACAGAACTACTTGATGTTGAAGCATGAGTATAGCTATAAATTAGTACAATAAAAGGAGAATGATTAATATGAAGTTAGAATATCCAAAAGATTATGAAGAAGCAAAAATAATTCTTAAAAATTCAGTAAACGATGATCTTATTAAAAGAAATAGAAAAATAAATATTATAAGATCATCATTAATTGCAGCTTTAAGCTTTGGTGCATCAGCAGCGTTAGGTAAATTTACTGTACCAACCAATTTTTATTTAACATTGCCAATTGCTGCTACTGCAAGTCTTGTTGGTTTTTATCCTTTAATTGCAGAACACAAGATTGACAAACAAATAAAAAGTGGTAAATATTTTGAAGGAAAAACAGAAGAAGAGATAATTACATCTGCAACAAGATATGTTGATGAATATAATAAGTATGAAATGCAAAAAGAATCAATGAAGAAAAAGTAATATTTTGATTGATATAAACACTCAATAAGAGTGTTTTTTTTGTGTAAACCAAAAAGATAATCTATCATTTTACTTAGTTATTATGATATACTCTAAATGTAGAATATTAGTATTGATAGGAGCAGACACAATGGCATTTGGTAGTAATAGTTCACAATTTAATGTTGCTGATGGTGCAAATAGTATCCGTATAGATGATTGGCATCAGTTTTTAGTTGACAATGAATACATAATATCTTGCTTAGAAAATATGGCATCTGATTGTAACGATATTATAGCTAATGTATCTACTACTTACAATTGTCTTAACTATGCATATTTCGAAGATACTTTCAGTGGGATACCATCCAAATATAAACCAACATACTCAGGAGATGAATCAGCAGTAAGTAATTTAAAAAATATGACTATTCAAATGGCTGATTATCTTGCAGAGCAAAGTACTAATCTTATGGTTTTACAATATGACGTTGAAAGAAAACTATATCAATATAATAGTTCTGGAACTCCTTTTACATTGGTAGGAGATATTATTGATGTATCTGAAGATACACTTAAAGAATTTATAGAACAATTGGGTGAGAAATGTGAAGGATTAAGTGCACTAAATTTTTTAATATCGTTCGGAGCAAATTCACTTAAAGATCAGCATGACATTGATCACTCAATCGATGATGATAAAATAACAGATGGTCTCCTAAGCGGTATAGAAAAGATAAGAGAAATGGTTGCTGAAGGATTCCAAACAGCAGCTGTGTCAGCAGAAGAGTTTTCAAAGCGCATGATGTGGGTTAATAGATTTTGTGGTGCAGCAGTTGCTGGTGTGATTACAGGAGCCTATGAATATTTTACCCATGAGGGAGAATGGACAAATGAACAAATTGCTGAGGTGCTTCTAGATGCAGGTGTTTCTGCACTAAGTTATGTAGGATGTGCGGCTGTTTCAACATGGGTTACTGCAAAGGTTGGAGCAGCTGTAGGTGGAACAATTGGAGGACCAATTGGAGCTGCTTTAGGGGCTGCTGTTGGAGCAGTAGCAAGTGTAGTAATTACATATGCATGGGAAGGAATAAAAAACGTAATATTTGGGCCAGAAGTTTCACACACTTTCAAAGTTGGAGAAATATCTTACTCAGTGCCAGGTAGAAGAGTTAACTATGAAATAGATATTAAGGATATTAGTGATGCTATATTGCAACTACAAGGTAGTCAAACTGTATTTATATCTCTAGATGATATTCCATATAGTGAAGAAGTATATAAAAATGCTTTATATTCAGGAAATGAATTCTTCGAAAGAGAGTTTTATGGTTCAAGAAATTATCATTCTGATTTAACAATTTTTACTAATTATTTTTTAAGATACTTTGATGGAAATTATAGCACTAGAGAAGAATTTAATAGAAGGTATGATACTCTTTGGGAACACATGGATAGTAACACTTACGAAATGAATGAAATGATTAGTTTTCTTTCTGAAGCATGTACATTATATGATTTTGATGCTTGGGAATATTATAATTACTTAAAAACAGGATCTTGGAATTGTGAATGATTATAAGGAGGTTTAGGAAATGTTAGAAAAACCAAAAAATTATGAAGAGGCAAAATTAATAATAAAAAATAGTGTTGGAGATAAATTAACTAATCGTTATATGAAATTAAATGTTTTAAGGTCATCTTTAATTACTTTATTAACAATAGGTGCTGCAACAGCTCTTGGAGTAGCAAGAAAAAGTGCTATGGTAGGGTTAGCATGTATACCTTTTGCATCTGTTATTAGTTTTGGAGCTTTTCTTCCTGTTATATACCAAAAAAGGACAGAAAAGAGAATTAAAGACGACTCATATTTTGTTGGAAAAAGTGAAGAAACAATAATGAGAGTAGCAAATCAACATGTTGATGAATACAATAGATTAGAGCAAAATAAAAAGAGATAATAATTGAGAAGGTGATTATATATGGCATATAGATATAGCGATTTGCCAACTTTAGAAAACTATTTTGCTAAATTAAGAGATTACTTAGTAATACTTGTTCAATTAAGAGAAATTTGCGATAATACAGATGATTTATTAGGATATCTAAATACAGAAAACAATAATATAGAAGAAAGACTAAGCTACTATACTGTACCTCACTATACTGACTTCAAATTTCCAGACATAAAAACAGATGGTATATATAATGTAAAAATAAAAGAATATAATAATACTTGTAGAGGTATGCTTGATACATTAATAGACGAATTGGCAGATAAAATACATGATTTATCTATAGATATTGATCAGGCAAAAAAAAACTATCCTTTACCTGAACCTGGACCTGCTCCTGGAACTAGGCCTAGAGGATAATAAAATAGTTATTTAATAATTAAGAGTTTACATGTTAAGCTCTTTTTATATCCTTGCTTTTTATTCTTTATTTTAGTTATAATTATATTATAGGGTAGAGGTGATGGTATGAATGGAAACATTGATAAAATTGATTTTGAAATAAAAGAAATAACGCATTTAGATAATGGATGTACATATAAAGTTTTAATTAAAGTTCCAGATACTTTAGGATTCATTGATGATGTAAAATTAGTAATTGAAACAACAAATAGTAAAGACTTAATACCTATAGGGTTTACCTCTCACAATCATCAAGATGGTTTTGTTTATTTCACTAGTGATATATTTTTGCCTACTAAAGCACTTTATCACTATTATTTTACATTTACGGCAAATAGAGAACCAAAATATTTTAGTAAGCATGGTGAACCTAATAATCCTAATATTGGAATTGGAGACAAATGGAAACTAAGTGTTAATTTTGAAGTACCTGAATGGGCAAAAGGTAGTGTAATGTATCATATTTTTGTAGATAGATTTAATAGAGGTAGTAGAAAACCTCTTTTAAGTATGCCTAGAAGAACAACATATGCCTCTTTTAATGATGAAATGATTGTTGGTCCCAATAAAGATGGTATATGGAATGCAGATTTTTATGGTGGAGATTTATTAGGTATAGTAAAAAAACTTGATTATATAAAATCTCTTGGAGTAGATATAATCTATCTAAGTCCAATCGTATGGAGCCAGTCTAATCATAGATATGATGCTAGTGATTATGAAAAAGTAGATCCTTATGCTGGAACAAATGATGATTTAAAAACTCTTTGTGAAGAAGCACATAAAAAAGGTATGAAAGTAGTATTAGATGCAGTATTTAACCATACAGGGAATGATAGTAAATATTATAATGAACTTGGAACATTTCCTGAATTAGGAGCATTTCAAAGCAAAGATTCAAAATACTATCCATTTTATAAAAAGTATTATCAAAACAATCGAGTATACTTTGGTTATTGGTGGGGTATGAGAAACTTACCTGTATGTGATGGTAATTCTAAAGAATGGCAACAATACATATATGGAAAACATGGAATAATAGATAAATGGTTTGAACTTGGAATAGATGGATTAAGACTTGATGTAGCAGATGAGCTAACTGATGAGTTTATTGAAGGAATAAGAACTGCTGTCAAAAGAAATAAAAAAGATGGATTTATTCTTGGTGAAGTATGGAAAAACCCAATGCGTATGAATAGAGGATATATAGAGTCTGGAAAAGGAATGGATTCTGTTATGAATTATGTTTTGGTAGATGCTTTAATCCGTTATTATAAATATGGAGATTATCAAAAATTAAAAAGAGTAATAGATGAACTTAAATATGAATATCCAGATGAAGTATTAAAAGTCCTTATGAATTTTACATCTACCCATGACATATCAAGAGCAATAAATATATTTGGAACAAATGAATTTAGATATGATGCAGAATGGGCATGGGATTTAAATAATAATGATGATAGAGAAAGACAAAAACATTATGAATTAACAAAAGAACAATATCAAAAAGGAAAAGATTTATATGAATTGTATGCTTTCACTTTAACCTTCTTTCCAGGTATATTATCAATATTCTATGGCGATGAACTTGGAGTAGAAGGATTAGGAAATCTTGCTAATAGAAAGCCATTTCCAAATAAAAAAGATGAAGATTTACTTACTTTCTTTAGATGGCTTGGAAGAATTAGAAAAGATGAGAAATTCTTAAGAGAAGCAGGTCTTGAAGTAATAGATTTAAATGATAAGATTTTTATTTTTGAAAGAGAAAAGGATGATGAAAAAGCTCTTATTGCAGTTAATAGAACAAGTGACGACCAAAAATTATTAATTCCTAGTTCCTATGAAAGAGAAGAACCAGTTTATACTTTAAAAAAATCAAGGCAAAGAGAATTAACTCCATATGGAGGAATAGTATTAAAAAAAGGATTTTAATAAATGTAAAATGATTATAATAAAAAAAATAGAAAGAAAATAATAAACATTATAAAAGAATGTGTAATTATATATATTTTTTGATATAATATTAAATGTAGAGGTGTGTTATGAAACTAGTAGAAAAAAAATGTCCCAATTGTGGAGCATCTTTGTCATTTGATTCAAGTGATAAAGAAGTAACATGTAAATATTGTAATGTTAGTTTTGAAATAGAACATGATGTAAATGATTTTATTGATAAGGAAAAGATTGCAAAAATGGCAAATAATCTTTTAGATCCTGATACTTTTAACTTGCATCAAAAAACTATTAAAAGGTTCGGAAGCATATTTATATTTATTTGGGCATTTGTATTTATATTTATATTAGTTATGTTTTTTGTAATGTTCTTTCATTCTTTTCCTAGAATAATGGGATAGGAGGTTTTATGAAAGTATTTAAGAAAAAAATACTTATATATGTAATAGCATTTATTATTTGTGGTATTATTGCATATTTATTATATACTTTTCTTAATAATGACACAGAAACTGATAAAAAAAATGAAAACAATCTAGAAGAATATAATTACTATCCAGCAGCAAATGAAAGACAAGATGTATTTGAAGATAGATTATTGGGAGTAGAGATTAATAAAACTCTATTTATATTAGAACTAGAAGATACAGAAACAGCAAAAGATTTATTATATATGAGTCCATTTTCTCTTATCATGGAGAAAGATAATAATAGTTTAAAAGGATATTTAAAAACATCCTTAAGTATTAATTCTTCTTATATTAATAAAGCAAAATCAGGTGATTTAATGCTTTTTAATAATAATTGTTTAGTTTTATTTAATAAAGAAACAGTTTTAGATGATAATTATATTCTAATTGGACATATTAATGATTTAGAAATACCAAATAATAATCAATTAGAAGTATCTTTTGTGAGATAGATATGAAAAAAGTATTAATTCCAATTATATTAATAATAGCAATTATTATCTTTTTCTTCTTATTTAACCAAAAAGATAAAGAAATGACATTAGAGTGTTCAACAAGAACCTATTTAGTTGATGGAGAATCAATTCAAAAATATATATTTAATGGTATAAATGAAATAGTAAAAACTCAAGAATTGCAAGTTGATCTTGAAGTAAATACTGATGAATTAGTTGAAGATTATGAAAGAATATTAAAAGAAGATAAAAACTGTAGCAATTTAAAAATAACTGGTAAGAATATAACTTATAAATGTAATTATGATTTAACTAAAGAACATTATTATAGTGATCTAGAAGAAGATGGAAAACTATATTTTAAAATAATAAAAGAAAGCTTTGAAAGTAATGATTTTATTTGTAATTATAAATAAAATCATTTTTTTATTTTCATAATTATTTAAATTTTATATAATATAATTATAAGAGGAGTGTAACAATTATGTTTGATAACATAAAAAGCAAAAGTATTCAAATAATTATATCAATTGTATTATTCATAATTGCAATTGTTTTAGATAAATGTATAGAACTATCAATGGTATATAGAGTACTTATATATCTAGTACCATATTTAGTATCTTCAATAGATGTTTATATAGAAGCAATAATTGGACTAAAAGAAGGAGAGATTTTTGATGAATCTTTTTTAATGTGTATTGCAACTATAGGAGCGATGTGTATTGGATTCTTTCCAGATGCTGATCCTGAATTTATAGAAGCTATTTCTGTTATGTTATTATTCCAAATAGGTGAGTTATTTGAAATAATAGCGGAGAACAAAGGAGAAAAGTCAATTAATGCACTTATGGAAATAAGACCTGATTCTGCTAATTTAGTTCAAGATAATGGAAAAATTAAAAAGATAGATCCTAAAAAAATTAGATTATTCGATATTATTGAAGTAAATCCTGGAGAGAAAATACCAATAGATGGAGAAATAGTCGAGGGAACAAGTAGCTTAAATACTGTAGCACTAACTGGAGAATCAATTCCAAGAAGCATTGATGTTGGTGACTATGTAATGTCAGGATGCATAAATATGAATGGAGTAATAAGAGTAAGAACATTAAAACTATTTGAAGATTCAACGGCTTCAAAAATAATAGAAATGGTAGAAAACTCAAACGAAAATAAAGCAACTAGTGACAAGTTTATTACTAAATTTTCAAGAGTATATACTCCATTTGTTATTCTTCTTGCATTAATAATTGCTTTTTTACCTCCTTTATTTACTAAAAATTATGTTGAATGGTTAGAAAGAAGCTTAAGTTTCTTGGTTGTATCTTGCCCATGTGCCTTGGTTATTTCAATTCCATTATCATATTTTGGAGGAATTGGTTGTGCTTCGAAAAAAGGTATATTAATAAAAGGTGCAACATACTTAGAAAAATTATCCAGAATAAATGTTATGGCATTTGATAAAACAGGAACATTAACAAAGGGAACATTTGAAGTAGTTGCAGTTCATCCTAAAAAATATAATGAAAAAGAATTATTGCATTTAGCTGCTCATGTAGAAAAGAACTCTAATCATCCGATTGCTCATTCGTTAAAAGAAGCCTATGATAGCTATAGCAATCTAGAAGATTCATGTAAAATAAAAAACATTGAAGAATTACCAGGATTAGGTATAAGAGCTAATGTAAATAATAAATTAATATATGTTGGTAATGATAAATTAATGGATAAGATATCAATAAAATATGAAAAATGTAATAAAAAAGGAACAATTATTCATGTTTCATCCGTTAAAGAATACTTAGGTCATATAATAATATCGGATACAATTAAAGATGAAACAAATGAAGTACTTACTTATTTAGAAAATAATAAAATAAAACCAATAATGTTAACAGGAGACTCAAAAAAGACTGCTGAATCAGTGGCTAAAGAATTAAAAATAAAAGAATACTATTGTGAATTAATGCCTAAAGATAAAGTAACAATAATGGATAAAATAACAAATGAAAGTGATAGTAAAACAAATATAGCATTTGTTGGAGATGGAATGAATGATGCTCCAGTACTATCAAGAAGTAATCTTGGAATAGCAATGGGTGGAATTGGTAGTGATGCTGCAATAGAAGCATCAAATATTGTTCTAATGGATGATAATTTAAATAAAATAAAAGAAGCTATAACTATTTCAAAAAAGACTGAAAGAATAGTAAAACAAAATATAGCATTTATTTTAACAGTTAAATTTTTGGTGCTTATCTTAGCGTTTTTAGGATATGCTCCAATGTTTTTAGCAGTTTTTGCAGATGTAGGAGTAACAATAATTGCTATTCTAAATTCATTAAGAACATTAAAAGAATAGGAGGAAAATATGGCTAATAGTGATATATCTTTTGATTCAAATGATGTTTCAAGTATTGTAAGTGGATTAAGAAATAACGTTAGCACATTATCTACAGTTTCTAGTAATCTAAAGACTAATTTTAATATGTTGACTGAACTTGGATTATTCAGTAGTCAAATAACAAAATTAGCATCTAAACTAGATAATATAAAAAGTGCTCATGAAAGCATTATAAATGCTATAAGTAAACAAGCAAATACGTATGAAAATGCTGAAAACATAATAGCAACAGCAGCAGAAAATTATATGTCATATTATAATGGAGCAAGAGATGGTGGAAACTATTCATTAGGTGCAGGAGGAGGAAACGTATACGTTGATTCAGTTAACAATGGTGATAGCATAAATAATGATATTAATCCTGAATTAAATGAGATAGATTTAAATAATTTAGATGACAAAACTTTAACACAACTTGTAAATTTCATGAAAAAACAATTTCCAAATGATACATTAAATAATTTACTTAAGGATGAAAACTCTAATATTATAGAAGCTTATTTAAAAAAGTTCTTTAAAAGTATGTACAATAAAGACCTATCAGCAGAAGATATAAAAAAAATAAAAGCTCTATTATTAAAGAAACTTTCTAATAATGATACAAATATAAATGAAGTAAATGATAATAGCTTTATCAAATATAAAGAATATTTAACTAATATTGCAAAATCAATGAACATAGAATATAACGATTTTATTAATAAAGATGAATATAAAGATATTAGAAAAACAGTATTAACTAATCTGTATAATGGTACTGCTATGGGAGATACTTCTTCATTAGAAGATAATTATGGTATAGAATTCAAACAATTAGTAGAATTAAAAGCAAAAGAAAAAAATCTTTCAGTTGAAGAAATAATTAATGATCCTAATTTATTAATGTAAGGAGGATTTATGTATTTAAAAGCAAAATATGATGTAATACAAAATGTTGGGAAGACATTTGTAAAAAAATCTGATGATATCAATACAACAATAAACGATATAAAAAGCTTACTTGATGAACTAGAAAAATATTGGAGTGGAGTAGATTATGATAATTTTAAAAGTAGTTATTTAGATTCACTTAATAAAGCTAATAATACTATGATTGAAATGAATGCTTTAGGATATGCACTTACTAAAGCAGGAATAGTTTATTCTATAGTAGATAATGACTTTTATAATGAAATAAAAAGTATGGGGAAAATGAAAAATGAAAAATAATATTAATTTTGATAGTGCAAAAGTAATAGAAATACTTTCTAAACTGGAAGATAAAAGAAATGAATTAAGTGATATTTATGAAGCAATTAATATTGAATCACATAAAATAAATGGTGAAAACAGTAATTGGGAAGGAAAAGGGCAACAAAAGTTTTATAACAGTTATAAATCTATAGCAAATAATTTTGAACCAATAAATGAGGAACTAATAACTTGCCATGAGTTTTTAATGGATACAATTGAAAAATATATGACAACTGAAGAAAATATTAATAAAAGTATTGAAAATAATAAAAAAGATTTAGATGTAAATTAGAGGTGAAACTATGGCAGAATTTTATGTAGAACCATATGTTAAATATTATAATGGTCTAAAAAACGTTAATGATTTAAATTCAGTTGTTACTAAAACAGCCAATGATGTAACGCAGTTATCTAATAGTATTACTCAGTTAAGTGGAAGAATAGCAATATCTAGATGGAAAGAGCTAGGGCAAGAATCAATTTCTACAACAATACTTCCAACAATATCGGCAAGATTAACATCAATATCAAGTGATGTATCAGGAGCACTTAATAATGCAGTTCAAAAAGCTATAGAATTATATGATAAAGTAAAAGAATTAAAAGAAAAAGATGAGAAACTAACTACCACAAAAAATGAACTAAATACATTAAAAAGTAATGAACCATCTTATAGTGAAGAAGGTAAAAGTGAAGAATCGAGTGAACATTCAACATGGAGAACAAATGTATCTACAAAAGAACAAGAAGTTAATAGTCTTACTACTAAATGTAAATCATTGCAAGGAGAAGCTGATAGCTTAGTAAGTGCAATTAATGGTATATCAATAAGTGATGAACCAGCTGAAGTAGTTAATATTCCTGAAAATACAACTCCAGAAGTTTTAACAGGTACTAATGTTTTAGATGGTAATGTAATTAATACAAATAGTCCAATTGGTACTGGAACTAAATATGATATTTCTGACAGTGACTTAGCATATCTTGCTCATGTTGCAAAAAGAGAACAAGGATCAGTTGAAGGAGCTAAACTTGAACTTTCCTTAATGGTAAACTTGTATGAAAAAAATAGATCTAAATTTAGTAGTGTTCAAGATTATGTAGCACACAGTGGTTGGTTTAGTAAAAATGTTACTAATAGTTATCAATATCCAGGCGATGCTTATGTAAATGCTGCACGTGAAGTAATAATTGATGGGTATAGGTATTTACCATCAAATGTAGTAGAGCATGATTGCTTAAGTGATATAACATCAATTAGTACAGGAACAGTTAATGATAGATCAAATTATATTCCAGGGCAAACAATTATTAATAATAGATATGGAGCTCGTTATGTATTTGTAGGATTTGCTCCTAATAATGGAGACCCTTTTGGATATTTAGTTTAATAAGTACTATAGTATATAGTACTTTTTATTTGATAAATAATAACAATATGTTATAATTTTATTAGGTTTTTATATTAATATAGGAGTTTTTATGAGAAAAAAAGTAGTAGTATTTGGAGGAGGGACAGGAATGAGTTCTTTATTAAAAGGACTTAAAGAGTTCCCGATAGATATCACAGCAGTCGTATCTGTTTGTGATGATGGAAGAAGCACAGGAAGATTAAGAGAAGAGTTTCATGTACCAGCAATGGGTGATATTAGACAAGTTTTAGTTTCATTATCTGAAACTGAACCATTAGTAGAAAAATTACTTAATTATAGATTTAAAACAACAAGTGATTTAAATGGTCATCCTGTAGGTAATCTTCTTCTAACAGCTATTTCTGATATGACAGGAAACATGTCAAGTGGAGTAGAAGCACTTGGAAAAGTATTAAATCTTAAAGGTAAAATATTACCATTAACTAATGATGAAGTAACATTAGTAGCAAAAATGGAAGATGGGAAAATAATTGAAGGAGAACATAATATAACTGAATATGATTCAAAAATAAAAAGTGTTTATTATAAAGAAGAGCCTAACTTAAATCCAGATGTAGTAACAGCAATAAAAGAAGCTGATTTAGTAATACTAAGTATGGGAAGTATATATACAAGTATCTTACCAAACTTAATATGTAAAAAAGTTATTAAAACACTTGAATCAATTGATACGCCAATAATGTATACATGTAATATTATGACTCAACCAGGAGAAACAGATGATTTAACAGTAAGTGAACATATAAACATTATTAATAACTATTTAGGAAAAAGAAAAGTTGATGTAGTAGTCGCTAACAATGGATTGATTAATGAAGAAATAAGAAAAAAATATGAAACATTAGAACAAAAAGATCCAGTTTTATTAGATAAAGATAAATTAAAAAATGTTAAAGTAATTGCAAATGATTATATAACTATTGACAATGAACACTTAAGACATGATGCAATACTTTTATCTCTTGATATTTTTAAGTATTTAATAAAAAAATAATATGTAAACATGGTTGCTTAAATATATTAAATAAGCAACTTTTTTGTTATAATATTATTAAGATAGGAGATGCTGTTATGAATCCAGAACTAAGTGCCCAAAGATTAACAGAAAAAGATTTTGAAACAATATTAAAACAAATGTTTTCTAATATGACAAATTATGAAAAAAAATCTTTGGAAGTAATTGTTAGCATAATAAAATCAGTTAATGAGTTAAAAGATAACAAGTTAAGAATGACTAAATACATAGTTGAAGACATAGATAGACTTATAAGCTTAGTTAGAGCATCCCTAGGAAGAAAAGAAGATGTACAATATTTAAAAGCAGCAATAAAAGCACTTCAAATAAACATATCAAAATATTTGGAAACATCAAGTGAAGAAGTCTTAGAAAACATAAAAAAGAATATAGTAGAAATAAATAATGCTAATGCAAAATTAATAGAAAATAAGAAAAAAAATATAAATGAAACAGAAAAAAAGAAATTAGAAAAAGAAATAAATATTGCAACAGATAGTTTATTACAAGAACAAAAAATATTACATTTAAAATTAGAATTAGAAATAAAAAAAGAATTAAAGAAAATAAATAGTGAAATAAGCCCATTAGATTTTAGAAAATTAGACAAAGCATATAGAAATCTCTATAGTGCAATAGAAAGAGAAGATCAAGAAGACATAATTCTAAAAAGAGGAAGATTAATAAGATTATTAGAAGAAAATAAGGATTTAATTGAAAAACAAAATATATTATTAACTGGACTAGAAGAAATAAGAGAAATATTAGAACAAGAAGAAAATAATGAAATTAAATTACAAAAAATAAATGAGATACTTAATAGAAAAGAAAATTATCCTTTCTCACTATATTTAAGCAATACAAAGACCTATGCTGATTTTAGAAAAGAATTTTATAATTTATATGAGTTTTTAGAAGTAAATAAAACAAGATTATATAGTAAAGCACTAAAAGAAGAATTAAAAAAACATGGAATAGAGTTAAAGAAAGCATATAACAGTGAATTATTAGATGATAAACAACAATCGAGAGTTATAACAAAAGCTCTTCCGAAAACAATAGGATATTCGATAAAAAAAATATCTAATACATTATCAGAATTAAAAAATACAAAAAGTAAGAGACAAAAGAAAGAACTTAGAAAAGAAGTTGCAAAAGATATAGGAAGAACTATAGCAACGCCAGGTGCATGTGCAATTAAATTTATAACAAATAACTGGTATACACTTTCATTATTAAAAAACGGATATAATGCAGCAAAAGTACAGTCCCAAAGAGAAGTAAATGCAAAAATTCCAACATCTACATCAACAACACAAGAAACAAGAGAAGGTTTTTACGAAGAAAATGACGCAAGAGACCAAGCAATAAGAGATTATATGGAACTAAGTGGAGTAGATTATATAACAGCAGCAGATCATGTTGATGGAGAAATAGCAAGTTATCAAGATCAAGCACATGATTATGCAAGAAGAATAGATGCTATAGAAATATCAAATCCAGAATTAATATTTGGTAGAAACCAAAATAAAGAAGAACAAATAATAAAACAATATGAAAGAGATCAAGAAGAACTAGACAAAGAAAGAGAAGCAAGAGAAGATAGACAAAAAACAGAAGCAGAAGAAGCAAGAAAAGAAGCTTTGAATTCAAACAAAG
>JAEEGL011191428.1_pt1 | contig 31945 bp, 27 predicted proteins | sample 9134231 | NCBI WGS metagenome assembly JAEEGL01 (sample SAMN16246548, study PRJNA631951) | gut metagenome | biome: gut microbiome; feature: rumen; material: fiber-attached | host: Bos | place: Iran: Karaj | collected 2018-10 | reverse complement strand
TAATCGACGTGGGAACCACACGCGTTCCTGCTCCCGAAATTCCACGTGGCTGGCGCTTGAAAGGCGACGTGCTGTTCGACGAAGTTGCCCCGAAATGCAGCTACATCACGCCAGTTCCCGGCGGCGTTGGTCCAATGACCATCTGCTCGTTGATGATTAACACCTTGCAGGCGGCAAAAGGGAAGAAGGCATAATCAATACAGCCTTAAATCGCCATTGTAGAAATCGCAGTCGAATTCGCGGAGAGGATAATATGCTGGTCCTTTCTCCATGAAACCGCCTTCCATGTTAAATTCCGAACCACATTGGGGGCAACGGAGAATGTACGACCAATGTTCGTCAATTACCATACTGCAATCATTTGCTTCGTATGGGCACGTGCGGTCGTATGCCCGAAAATCGTCGGTTTCGCCAGTAGTTTTCATACGGTACAAAACCACACCGTTACAGTTGTAGCCAACACAAATATTTCCCGCTTTAAGATATTCGGAACCACCCGAAACCCTTAAATTCGAGTAACGGGAATCTGATTCTACATTATAAATAACGTAGTTTATGCTTGTAAGTGGAACGGGATTGTCTTTCTTTCCACAACCAACCAATATGATTATCAATGCGATAGAAAGAAAGTGTCTATATTTGTGCAACATGTAAACTTATTTTTTTACTTTTGGTAAAATTAATGATTTTCTATGAAACGATTACTTCTTTTATTTAGTGTGTTGATTCTGTCCTGCTCGGTGGTCGATGCACAGGGCAGACACAAAAAAGGATATATTCCGAACGATGATTCGGACGAGTACGATACTGAAATTGAAGAAGAAGTGCGGCTCGAAACGGAGATTAAACAAAACCCTTCCGATGCGGCGCAGCAACGGATGATAAAACACCGTGAAAAACGAAAAGAAAAAGAATACAAAAAGCATCATAAGGAAATTCAAGATAAAAAGACGCAAAAAAAGATGAAGAAGGATAAAAAGAAATCTGAGGCGTACAATCAGCATAAGCCGCCGCTCAAAAGCCGTCGGGCAGCAAAAAAACGTGCAAGGAAACGGTGATTCGTAAACTACACAATAACGCAATCGACAGACAAAAATGGGACGAGTTGGTGCAAAGTTCCCCTTACGCCGACGTGTATGCGTTGTCGTCGTTTCTTGATGTAGTCTGTCCAGATTGGAGTGGATTGGTTCTCGGTGATTATGAGGCGATTATGCCATTACCTGTGAAAAAGAAATTTTTTCTCACCTACCTTGTCCAACCAATTTTTTCGCAACAATATAGAATCTATTCCCAGCGAAATGTCTCCATTCAAGAAGTAGATTTATTTAGAAAGGAAATTCTAAAATTTAGATTTGTTCGTATTTGTTTATCGTTGTCGCTATTTGACTCGGCAATTCAGCGACATAATTTTTCGTTGGATTTGTCAAAACCATACGAAGACTTGGCTCAAGGTTATTCCGAAAATGCCAAGCGAAACATTCACAAGGCGGAGAGATCGGGGAAACACTGTCGGCAGGTTGCCGTTGACGAGGCTTTGGATATGTTCTTCGCCGCTGACACAAAACGAATGTATGTCCCTTACGAAAAACAAATCCGAACATTGGTAACACGTTGTCAATCAGAAGCGTTTGCCGTTTCCGACGACGAAAGGCCTTGTGCGGTAGCCATTTTCTTAAAAACGCAAAATCGTTTGTATTATCTTTTCCCTGCAAGCACGGACGAGGGGAAGAGAATTTCTGCAATGTTTTTATTGATTGACACTGTGATTCGCAACTATGCAGGTACGCAGTTTACACTTGATTTTGAAGGTTCCGAAATAGAAGGGGTGCGAAGATTTTATGAAGGTTTTGGTGCCGTTGGAACCCCGTATTATTTTTTCAAAAAGAATTTGTTGTCACAGATTAGAGGTTTTCTCAAATAGAGAAAGATACTTTTCTTTCTGAGAATCAATTGAGTAGCGTGCTACGATAGTTTTACGACCTTCTTCTCCGATGTTTTTTCGCAAATCCGCGTCATCGATAAGTTTGCATAAAATCGCAAACCATTCGTCGTCGGTGGTGGCGAAAAAACCATTCTTGCCATCGTCAATTATTTCGGTGTTTACGCCCACGGGCGACATAATCGTAGGAATTTCCAACGCCATGTATTGCAGACCTTTGAATCCGCATTTCCCCTTTGCCCATGCGTCGTCGGGAAGCGGCATTATTCCAATGTCTATTCGTTGTAGTTGTGCAATTTCGTCTTTTGCATTCCACACAACGGTTTCCAACCCTATCTCGGGACATTCGCTCGTTACGTTGCTGATTTGTATGAACGAAACCATGTCGCCGTATTTTTCTTTTATTCGTTTGAGAACTGGGATGATTAGTTTAAAATGTCGAATTGTCGTTTCGCTGCCTGTCCAGCCAATGCAGACGGTTTCTTTCGCCTGTTTTTCCGTGGGTTTGTGGTAATTTGTGTCTATTGTGGTTGGAATAATTTCTACATTGCTGTTGAATAGTTTTGCATGGTCTGCAAGATATTGATTTCCAACAATTACCAATTTCGAAAGTGCGATAATTTCGTCGGTTTTCGAAGACCGTTTCATCCACGAAAGATTTTTGTTTCCTTCGGAAATGTCGCTTATCCAGATGGAGTCGTCGAAGTCGAAAATGATTGGCTTTCCCGACTTTGCCAAACCACGTTCAAACAAGGTCGTTCCAATCATAAATGCCTCGCGGTAGATGAAAATACAATCATATTTTCTTGCTCGAAGCACGTCGAAACAGCGGCGGAGAAAGGCTTTACAGAAAATGAACGCTTTAATGGCGTAACGTTTGGGCTGATAAAAATATTTATCGTCCCATGCTGTCAAAAGATTGGAATAGGTGATTTCGTAGCCGTTTTGTTGTAAAATCGGAATGAAGTGTTCGCAACGGAACCGCTGACCGGGACTGCGGTTTGGCCTATGAGGAACGATGTAGAGAATCCGTTTCATTTATGCGAGAATTTTTATCGCCAATTCCCTTAGAATTTCTGCCGGTGACGTGGCTCCGCTGCCGACTCCCTTGGTCTTGAGGTCGTATTCCCGAAGAAGCGAAATGATGTTGAATGCCTTTATCGGCGGATATTTCGCCAATGCCGGACGGTACACCGATTTCACAATGTACCAGTTCAGTCCGAGTTCTGTAGCAATGTCGGCGTCACTTTTCTTTGATATATAGTGAATTATGAAAAGATTCTTGAAGAAACTATACAAAAATGGAATGACTTTTTGTGGCGGATTTTCTTTAGGATTTTGCTCGAAAACCTTGAGAATCCGAAAGACTTTTTCCGTGTCGTGTGCGGCAAAGGCGTTGTTCAGCTCAATCACGTTGAACTCTTTGCTGATGCCTATGTTTTTCGCCACAAGTTCTTTTGTGATTTTAGTGAGATTCTTATCGTTGTCACGCAATTTTTTGATTTCGTTGACAATATGATGAAGATTATTTCCCAAATAATCGGCAAGCATATTGGGTACATCATATTCAAAATCAAGACCTTGCTCTTTCAAATACAATTGAATCCACGAAGTAAGTTCGTATTCGGCAATTTTTTCGGATTTAAGAACGCTGTTTTTATTGACGATTTTGAGTAATTCCGAGCGTCCGTCAATGTTTTTGTATTTGTGGCAAATCACAAGAATCGTGGAATTAAGCGGATTCTGTGCATACGTCTTGAGCTCCGTGATATTTTTAATGTCCTGTGCCTCTTTCACAATCACCACGCGATGGTCGGAGAACATCGGGTATTGTCGCGCCAGCGCGTGAATGTTGTCAACCGTGGTGTCTTTCCCGTAAACGACGGTTTGGTTGAAATCTTTCTCCTCGTTGCTTAAAATGTTATTTTCAATATAATTAGTAATTATATCAATAAAATACGGCTCTTCGCCGTGAAGCAGATAAATCGGATGATATATCTTATTCTTCAGGTCTCCGAGAATTTCGTTTACTTTATTTATCGTTGTTTCGTATTTCTTAGCACCAGCCATTTGAAAATAGATAAAAAGTTATTTGTAACTTTGCTTTGTAAAAGTAGTAAAAATGTACGAACTAAACTTGCCGACGTTTGATTTTCGTCTGAAAAAAGAAAATTCTGTCGTTTTTATTTTCGACGTGATTCGGAAAAAATTCGTCAAACTCACGCCCGAGGAGTGGGTTCGACAGCATGTCGTACATTTTTTGCTGGAGCAGAAGCACTATCCTGCGTCGCTGATGAATGTTGAGGTTGGAATGGAAATTCAAACCATGCGGCGACGTGCCGACATTGTGTGCTACGAATCCGACGGCGGCGTCCGCCTGATTACGGAATGCAAGGCTCCCGAAGTGAAAATTACGCAGACGGTGTTTGAGCAAATCGCTCAATATAATATGTGTCTGAAAGCCAAATATTTACTTGTAACCAATGGATTGGAACATTTTGTGTGCGAAATCAATGCCGAACAAAAAACATATACTTTTTTACAGGATATTCCTCCTTATAAAACAGCGTAGACGTGGAACGAAAGGAATTTTTACATACGGTACAGACGTTCATTGAACAAAATCATCTGTTCACAAAAAACGATAAGATTCTTGTCGGAGTGAGTGGTGGCGTTGATTCCATGACATTAATTCAGACGCTGTATGAACTTGAGTATGAGGTCGCTATCGCACATTGTAATTTTATGTTGCGAGGCGACGAATCCGACGGTGACCAGAATTTTGTGGTGAAATACGCACATTCGCGGTCAATTCCAATTCACGTGTGTTCGTTCGATACGCGTGCCGTGGCGCAGGAGCGGAAAATTTCGATTGAGATGGTGGCTCGCGAATTGCGGTACGAATGGTTCGAAACAGTCTGTACGTTAAACAATTACACAAAAATTGCCATTGCACACAATCAAAACGACAGCATTGAAACATTTTTTATAAATCTGCTTCGTTCCGCCGGCATAAAGGGGCTGACAGGCATTCCGAAGACAAACGGCAAGGTGGTTCGTCCGCTTTTGGCAGTTTCGCGACAAGATATTGAAAGTTTTGCTTCGCAAAATTCTCTGAATTATCGGGTTGATTCTTCGAATTTGGCAAATGATTATCTGCGGAATAAAATCAGGAATATTATTTTGCCCGAATTACAGGTGATTTCGCCAAATTGTTTGCAGGCCGTGTCCACAAGTATGTCGCACATGCAGCAGGCTCATGCGTTGTACAGCAGTGCAATTGCCGAAAAACGAAACTTGTGCTGCTCGCCAACCGACAATGGTTTTGTAATTGACGAATTAAAGTTGCTTGCGCAAGAATACGCGTCAACATTATTATATGAATTTTTGTATCCGTATGGATTTAATCCAACTGTCATCTCACAAATTTTCGATTCCTTTGGAACGCAGGCTGGAAAGACATTCGAGGCAGACGAATACGTTGCGCTTCACGATAGAAACTGCCTGTTCGTGGAACGGAAACAGGGTGCAGAACAAGAATTGATACAAGTTCAAGAATGCGGTGCATATCAATTGCAGAATGGAATTTTACGTTTCACGTCTATCCCACGCGGTGAATTTGTGCTTGATAAGAATCGTTCGGTAGCATGTGTTGACTATGACAAATTAAGCTTTCCGTTGCAGTTGCGTATGTGGCGGCAAGGCGACAGTTTTGTGCCATTTGGCATGAAAGGCCGTAAAAAAGTGAGCGATTTCTTGATTGACGAAAAAGTTCCGCTTTTGCAGAAACAGCACGTACTTGTTTTGGAATCCGCTGGTGAAATTGTGTGGGTTGTCGGGCACAGAATCAGCCAATTGTTTGCTGTGACAGATAAAACAAAAACGGTAGGAAAATTTTCTTTGGAGCGATAGACACGATGCTATTTTTTTACTAGTTCTTCTAGGAATATAGTTAAATAGTTATCTAAATTTACTATCTTTGCCCAAACATAATAAATCTAATATGGCACGCATACAAAACACCCAAGGTTTCCTACGGGGAAACGGAGATTGTAGAAACACCTATTTTTACAAAAAATCACAAGTTATTTATGACTTAACCTTTTTCTTTGCCCATAAGTTTCTGACTAGCAAGGATAGGACCGTGGACCAAATGATACAGGCGGCCCGTTCCGGCAAGCAGAACTTTGTGGAAGGTATGGCCGATGGTGTGACATCTACCGAAATGCAAATTAAGCTATTGAATGTTGGGAAAAGCAGTTTGTTAGAACTTCGTGAGGACTACGAAGATTATTTACGAACACGGAACCTTGTCATTTGGGATAATTCCCATCCTCGATATTCCCCTATGGTTACATATTGTAAGTACCACAACGACCTGCCATATTACCAGCCGTTTTTTACAAAATGGACTGCGGAGGAACTCTCAAATGTTGCCCTAACCTTGATTCACCAAACTGATAAAATGATGGAAAGTTATCTAACGAGACTTGAAAATTTTTTTGTGAAAAACGGAGGAATAAAAGAGGCAATGGCAAAAGCAAGACTACAAAGCAAGCACGCCCGCTAATACATTACACCACCACCACAGTTTTAATCTCAGCCACGTCGGCTTTGATTTGGGCAATGTCTGCCGAAAGCTGGCGGAAATCTGTAGTGGTATCCTCTTGAACCAACGAGGAAACGGCTGTTTGGGACGAGGAACACAACAAATGATTGATTATTCCTATTACTACGAGGAGAATAGATTTGCAATTCGGATTACAATAGTTTCTGCATTACAACTACATCTTCGTATTCATGGCCGCGGGCAAGCCAATCTTTTTTTATGCCAATTTGTTGAAAATCAGCACTTCGGAATAGCGCAAGACAGGCTTCGTTGCTTTTGGGAATTTCAACGTAAACTTGGTGAAGCAAAAGCATTGCTTTACAATAATGTAGCAACAGTAGCAATGAATTTTTTGCAAAACCTTTGTTTTGAAATTCTTCAGTCACAAGTATGCCAATTCCAGCCCGACGATTATGTGGATCGAAGTCGTACAAGTCAATCGTGCCAATGGTTGTTTGCGATTGCTTGTCGTCAATCATCAGGCGAAGCTGTTTCGCTTCGTAAATGTCGAGATGTGAATTTTCTATGTAATCCCTCAATAATTTCTTTGAAAACGGTGCAATGGTCGAACCGACTTCCCAAAGTTTCGTGTCGTTTTCCCATACGTATAGAAGCGAAATGTCTTCGGGTTCCAATGCCCGTAGTTTTATTTCATCGTTCTCGAGAATGTTTTCGTATTGCATCATTGTATAATTTGGGGACGAATGTACTGATTTTTCGTTTTTCTGCACGGAATAATATTGTATATTTGTGCAATTGTTTATTCGAAATTAATGCCAATAGTATTATATAACGGTTTAATTGTCAACGAGGGAGAGGAATTTGTCGGTAGCATTTTGATTGAAAAAGACAAAATCGCCGAGGTTTTTCGTGGAGACGTACCTGATTCTGTTTTGCAGAACTCGGAATGTGTGCCGTGCAACGGGAAACTGATAATTCCAGGCGTGATTGACGACCAAGTTCATTTTCGTGAACCGGGTTTGACGCACAAAGGCTCCATAGCTACGGAATCGCGTGCGGCACTTGCTGGCGGTGTGACTACCTTTATGGATATGCCCAATGTCGCTCCGCAGACGGTGACAATCCCTAATCTCGAACAAAAATTGAAAATTGCGTCGGAAACGTCGTATGCGAATTATGCGTTTTATTTCGGTGCAACCAATACCAACATGGACGAACTTCGTGCATTGGACAAAAATCTCGTTTGCGGCATCAAGGTTTTTATGGGCTCAAGCACGGGAAATATGCTGGTCGACGATGAAAACACGCTGCGGAACATTTTTAGCGAAATAAAAATTCCTGTCGCAATTCATAGCGAAGACGAAACAACGATAAAGGAAAATCTGGCACGGTATGTCGCTCAATATGGCGACAATATACCTTTCAATTGTCATCCAAAAATCCGTAGCAACGAGGCTTGTTACAAGTCGACAAAAAAGGCGATAGAATTGGCAAAGCAATGTGGAACACGCCTACATGTTTTGCATCTTTCGACTGCCGAGGAAATGGATTTATTCTCGTCGGAACCGTTGGCTACAAAACAAATTACTGCCGAAGTCTGCGTTCATCATCTGTGGTTTACCGATGCCGATTATGCGGAAAAAGGAGCATTGATAAAATGTAATCCAGCAGTGAAGTCGGAACATGATAGAGATGCTTTACGGAAAGCCTTGTCGGACGGAAAGATTGACGTTGTTGCCACCGACCACGCGCCTCACGCATTGGACGAAAAATTGCGGCCGTATACAAAATCTGCATCGGGAATGCCGTTGGTTCAACATTCGTTGCTGGCAATGCTGGAACTAAGCAAGCAAGGCGTTTTTAGTCTGCCTCTCGTTGTACAGAAAATGTGTCATAATCCGGCTGATTTGTTTGCAATCAGAAACAGGGGATATATTCGGAAAGGATATTATGCTGATTTGGTTGTAGTTGATTTACAGAAAAATACAGAGGTTTCGAAAAATACAATTTTATATAAATGTGGTTGGTCTCCGTTCGAAGGAACAACGTTTTCGGCTTCGGTCGAAAAAACGTTCCTCAATGGTTGCTGCGTCTACGATAATGGCACGATTTTGGATGAACGGAACGCCAGTCAAATAGTGTTTAATCATTAAAATTTGGAATAATGAAAAAAATTCTTCTTGTCTTTTCTTTTGCATTGTGTCTTAACCCGATTTTTGCCGACGAAGGCATGTGGCTGCTCTCCATGCTCGACAAATTAGGAATACAGCAAAAAGGTTGTAAACTTACTCCAGAACAAATTTATAGCATCAATAAGTCGTCGTTGAAAGACGCTGTGCTCGGACTTGCCAACAGCGAGAATCCGTATAGCTTTTTCTGCACGTCGGAACTTGTGTCGTCGCAAGGACTGTTGCTGACAAACTACCATTGCGGTTTCGAAATGATTCAACAACATTCTACGCTGACAGCCAATTATATGGACAACGGATTTTGGGCTAAGAATCAGTCAGAAGAATTGACAAACGAGGGAATTGTCGCTTCGAGAATGGTGGCGATGTACGATGTTACAGAACGTGTATTGGCGGCAAAATCGGCTTTGTCGCAAGTGAAGGACACGGCATCCTCCGTGTTCGACGAGGATAACGAAGAGGAAATTACACCGTCGTTGTCGTCTGTGTTCGAATCAATACGGAAAAGTGTGACTGATACATGTTCCTACGGAGCTTCGGTAAAATCGTTTTTCGAAGGAAATCAGTATTTTCTGTTCGTGTACGAGACATATAAAGATGTCCGTTTAGTCGGTGCTCCACCTCGTTCAATCGGTAAATTCGGCGACGAAACCGACAACTGGGTTTGGCCACGTCATACGGGCGATTTTTGCGTACTCCGCGTTTACACCGACGAATCGGGCATGCCTGCCGAGTATTCTCAGAAAAACAAACCTCTTTCACCCAAACATTTCTTGCCGATTTCGTTGAAAGGCGTGCAGGAAGGTGATTATGCCATGATTTTGGGCTTCCCTGGTTCTACCGACAGATACCGCTCTGCCGACGACATTCGCTATTTCCAGGAGATTGATAATGCCACGCTCAAACTGATTGGCGACGTTTCGTTGAACGTCTACAAAAAATACATGAATCAAGATAGTCTGATTCGCATAAAATATGCCTCGAAATATGACAATTTGAGCAATTACTGGAAATACAGCATTGGTCAAAATAAGGGTATCAACGATTTGAAAGTCGTTGAGAAAAAATATGAACAGGAAAAAGCCATGAAAGAATGGATTCAGGCAGATTCCTCGCGGATTGCGAAATATGGAAACGTGATAGATTCTTTATCGGGTCTTTTCTATGACCTGTGTATCTCCAACAGTCGTTTGACGTTTATGAACGTCGGGCTGCTGAATGTCGTTGAGGCATTCATGTTCACGTATGACTGCATGTCGATTGTCGATGCGTTGGAAACTGGCGACCCTGTCATTGTGAAGGAAGTTCAGGTAAGTTTGAAAGACAAGGCAAAGAAGTTTTTCAACGATTACGATGCTATGGTTGACAAGAATCAATTCATCTCGCTTACGCTGGCTGCCGCCTACAACATGGATTTCAATATTTATTCATCGAAAAATTTTATTTTGAATAAAAAGTATAAAGGTGACGTGGCGAAATATGCCGATTATGTCTTTTCAAAATCAATTTTCACCGATCCGGCACGTTTAGATGCATTTTTGGATAAACCAGACAGAAAAAAATTCGTAAGCGATCCAATGTTTGAGTTGCTTCGGTATACATTGTATACATATTTTTCATACAAAGATGCTGTTGTGAATCCAAGAATTGATATGTTGAATACGCTGTATGTTGACATGATTATGAAAATGAATCCTGATTCTGTAATGTATCCCGACGCAAATTCAACATTACGACTGACTTACGGTTCTGTTGAAAGTTACGTTCCGAAAGATGGCATGACATATCATTATTACACAACGATGAAGGGAATTTTGGAAAAGAAGGATGATAAAAATCCTGAATTCTTTGTTCCAGAAAAACTCGAAGAATTGTACAACGCAAAAGATTTCGGACAGTATGCCGATAAAAATGGCGACATGCCTGTTTGTTTCCTTACGACTAACGACATTACTGGCGGAAATTCGGGAAGTCCTGTCATAAATGCCAACGGAGAACTGATTGGTATTGCGTTCGACGGAAACTGGGAGGCTATGAGTGGCGATATTATTTTTGAACCAAGTGTTCAAAGAACTATTGCCGTCGATATCCGATATGTGTTGTTTGTGATTGATAAATTCGGCGGAGCAGGCTATTTGCTCGACGAAATGACAATAAATAAATAGTTTTGGAGAATGAGATTATGGAAACTTTTTTAAGAATAGTGGAACTGACAGTGCCGTCAATCATAGTGTTCGTCGCCGTGTATTTTATGGTGAAGAAATTTTTCAACGACGACTACAAAAAACGTTTTGAGGAAAATGAAAATTTGGTGAAGGCGTTTTTCGAAAACGAAGAAAAGAAACGTGCGGAAGCATATAAGACAGAAAACGCAAAAATCACTGTTCCGCTTCGTATACAGGCATACGAACGGTTAGTGCTTCTGTTGGAACGAATCAGTCCCGATTCGTTGTTGTTGCGTGTGCAGACACCGCAAATGACGGCAGGCTTGCTTCATCAGGAACTGTTGATTACAATTCGTGCGGAGTTCGAACATAATCTTTCTCAGCAAATATACGTCTCACAAGTTTCGTGGACGGCGGTGAAGCTTGCAAAGGACAATTTGGTTCGTCTCATAAACGAAGAAGCGTCGAAAGTTGCCGCCGGCGCTCCTGCAACGGCTTTGAGCGAGGCAATATTGACAACGTATGTGAATCAACCTAATAATCCTATTCAAAATGCTTTGTCAATTTTGAAGAAGGACGCCGAAAATTTCATGTAAACCGTGAACATAGTAGATTTTTCGCAACTATTTGCAAAACATCCTCATAGCAGAAAATTACAGAAAGATTTAGCGGAAACGCCGAAGTTCAAAGGGCTTTTGAGAGGACTGAACGGCTCGGAACCGTATTTTTTCATCGCCCGTTTGTTCGATGTCTGTAAAAATGACATTCTTATCGTCATGCCCGATGCCGACGAGGCTTCGGATGCTTTAGATGATTTGTCAAGTATTTTGGGTGCGAAATTTTCAGTGCTGTTCCCGTCGTCGTATAAACGCTCCGTTCAGTACGACCAGCCTGACAAATCCAATATGCTGCTCCGTACCGAGGCACTGGAACTCCTTGCCAAACGAGAATGTCCGCATATTGTGGTGACCTATCCCGAGGCATTGCTCGAACAGGTCATTTCTAAACAGGAATTTCAGAAAACTGTTCATGTACTCCGAGTTGGCGACCAAGTCGATACACAATATATAAATGACGTCTTGTACGAATTCGGTTTCGAACGTGTTGATTTTGTGACGGTTCCCGGACAGTTTTCCGTACGAGGCAGCATTATCGACATTTTCAGCTTTTCGAACGATTTGCCATATCGTATAGACTTTTTCGGCGATGAAATTGAAAGTATACGAACATTCAATGTGGAAGATCAACTTTCGGTTGACAAGGTTACTGAACTGAATATTATTCCTGATGTACAGAATGCTTCGCAGAAAAAGAGCTATATTCCTGTATATGAATATCTTGACAATCCGATTGTTTTCTGCCGAAATGTAGAAGAATTGTATTCCAAGGTGGAAGCGGTTGAACATACGGCGTTAAAAAATTATAAAAACGACGAAGCAAAAACGAAGGAACTTTCGGCGGTGATGTTGCAAGTTGAAATTCTTCGTAATTATTTGAATAGTAGTCGTGTATGCGAAATTTATTCCAATTCGAGTTTTGAAAATCCAACTATTTTTGAATTTCACACGCAGCCACATCCGACAATCAACAAACGGTTCGATGTCTTTGGCTCTCAGTTGGTTGAAAATCAAGAAAATGGGTTTACAAACTATTTTATAACCCAAGCACAGTCACAATACGACCGAATACAGGATATTTTTGCCGAAGTAAATACAAAAGTTCGTCTTGTTCCGATTATTACGTCGCTTTCGAAAGGCTTTATCGACGAAGATTTGCAGTTGTGTTGCTACACCGACCACGAAATTTTTGAAAAATACCACGTCCATCGCCGACAAAAGAAAATTATTTCGTCAGAAAGTCTGACAATTCAGGATTTAAAGGAGTTGAATCCTGGAGATTTTGTCGTTCACATTGACTTTGGTATCGGGAAATTTGCAGGATTGTCGCGGATTGTGAACAATGGCACGGTGCAGGAGGCAGTCAAATTGGTTTATCGCGACAATGATTTGGTTTACGTCAATATAAACGGGCTGCACAAAATTTCTAAATACAAAGGCAAGGACGGTGTGACGCCGACGTTACATAAATTAGGCTCTTCTGTTTGGCAGAACACGAAACAGAAAACGAAGAAACAAGTCAAGGATATAGCCAAAGATCTGATTGCTTTGTATGCCGAACGCCGTGCACAGTCGGGGTTTCAGTTCTCTCCCGACACATATATGCAAAACGAGTTGGAGGCCTCGTTTTTCTTCGAAGATACGCCCGACCAAGCTGCTGCAACGGAGAAAGTCAAAGAAGCCATGGAGGCTCCGTATCCTATGGATATGCTTGTGTGTGGCGATGTGGGTTTTGGAAAAACCGAAGTTGCCATCCGTGCCGCATTCAAGGCTGTTACCGACGGCAAGCAGGTCGCCGTGCTTGTTCCGACAACGATTTTGGCACTTCAACATTATAAGACTTTTTCGAGTAGGTTGAAAAATTTCCCTTGTTCGGTCGATTACATTTGTCGACTACGTACTGCAAAACAACAGAAAGAATCTATAGCAAACCTTTCTTCTGGAAAAACCGATATTATTATCGGTACGCATAGATTAGTTGGGAAAGATTTGAAATTCAAAGACTTGGGACTGCTGATAATTGACGAGGAACAAAAATTTGGCGTAAGCATAAAAGAAAAATTGAAACAATTGAAAGTCAATGTCGATACGCTTACTCTTACGGCAACGCCAATTCCGCGTACATTACAGTTCTCGTTGCTGGGAGCACGCGATTTGGCTATAATCAACACTCCGCCGCCAAACCGTCATCCGATAATTACAGAATTGCATACATATAATGATGACATTATCCGCGATGCGATTATGTCGGAAGTGGAACGTGGCGGACAGGTGTTTGTTATAAACAATAGAGTATCAAATATATACGATATTGAAGCAAAAATACGTCAATTGTGTCCCAAAGTTCGCACCGTTGTCGGCCATGGACAGATGGAAGGACCCAAGTTGGAACAGATTATGCTTGATTTCATCAATCACGAATATGATGTGCTGATTGCCACGACAATTGTGGAATCGGGACTTGATATTCCTAATGCGAATACTATGATTGTGTTCGACGCGCATCACTTCGGTCTGAGCGATTTGCATCAGTTACGCGGTCGTGTCGGGCGTTCAAATAAAAAAGCGTATTGCTATTTATTTGCTCCTCCATTACATTCTCTACCCGACGATTCCCGTCGCCGTTTACAGGCAATAGAAGATTTTTCTGGACTGGGAAGCGGATTCAATATTGCCATGCAAGATTTGGACATTCGTGGCGCGGGAAACTTGCTCGGGGCGGAACAGAGTGGATTTATCTCCGATATTGGCTACGAAACGTATCAAAAAATTTTGGACGAAGCCTTGTTGGAGTTGAAGGAGAACGAATTCCGCGATATGTTTGCCGGTTCCGAGGAAGAAAAACAAAAAGCCGAAGCCCAATTGGAATCAATGCAGTTCGTGAACGACTGTCACATTGAAACAGATTTAGGATTGTTGTTCCCCGATTCATATATAGAAAACACCCGCGAACGGGTAAAACTTTATCGTGAACTTGATTCTATTACCAACGAAGACGGTTTGAAGACATTTGAACAGAATTTGAATGACCGTTTTGGTGAAATTCCGCCAGAAAGTGCCGATTTGCTGAATGTCGTGAGACTTCGTTGGTTGGCAATTTCGTTAGGAATAGAACGAATTGCGTTGAAAAACAAGATGATGATAAACTATTTTATCTCCAATCAAAATTCCTTGTACTATCAATCGCCAGTTTTTACGCAGGTGTTGAATTTCGTTCAACAGAATCCACGTGCGTGTTCAATGAAAGAACATCAGGGAAAACTTACGTTGTCGTTTAGAAATGTTGAGGGAATACAAGATGCAATGAAGATATTAACGGCGATAAAAGGATGTGAATAAAAAATCCTGCAACTACGTCGTTACAGGATTTTCTTCTGGGGTGCCCAGAGGGATTCGAACCCTCGACATTCAGAACCACAATCTGACGCTCTAACCAGCTGAACTATGGGCACCATTTAATTTGGTGCAAAAGTAATGTTTTTTTTATTTCGTCAAAACATTATTTCATTTTTTGTTCCGACAGAAGCGTTCCATCTTTTTTATAATATTTCCAAGTGCCTGTCGGTCTGCCTTTTTCGTATTGGGCAATGTAGTCGACTTTGCCGTTGTCGAACCACTGCGTAAATGTTCCGTCCAATAGTCCGTCTTCATAATTTCCTTCGAACATTTTTTCGCCATTTTGATACCAAAACGTATTTACGCCGTGTTTCACGCCATTTTGGAAATGAACTTCTTCCTGTTTTTCACCATTATAATAATAACGTAAGGTTCTTGTTGGATTGATAGTGTCGTTTTTTGAAAAATATTCAACGAAAGCAGGTTCGCCGTTGGGGTGTTTTGTTACAATGTGTTCGGTTTCGTCGGAGCATGCCGTGACGAGCATGGCGCTTATAGCAAGTGATAGAAAAAATAATTTTTTATTCATCGTTGATACCTCTAATTGTTCAAGGCAAAAATAGATTTTTTTTGAATAAATTTGAAAAAGTGTTGCTTATTCTCCAAAGTTTTATACATTTGCAGTCCAAAATCAGAGGATAATAGATATTACGATGTACGCAATAGTAGAAATAGCAGGGCAACAGTTCAAGGTTGCTAAAGATGACAAGATTTATGTAAACCGTCTTGTGAATAACGAAGGTGAATCAGTAGATTTCGAAAATGTTCTTTTAGTAGCAGACAAAGATGTGAAAGTTGGAACGCCTACTGTAAAAGGTGCAAAAGTTACAGCGAAAGTGTTGGCTCATCTGAAAGGTGATAAAGTTATCGTTTTCAAGAAAAGACGTAGAAAAGGATACAAAGTTAAAAACGGATTTAGAGCATCGTTGACTCAAATTCAAATTGAAAATATTGTTGCATAATTAAATATATAAGACAATGGCACATAAGAAAGGTGTAGGTTCATCAAAGAACGGTAGAGATTCAGAAAGCAAACGTCTTGGTGTTAAAAAATCAGGCGGTCAAGCTGTTGTTGCAGGAAATATAATCGTAAGACAACGCGGAACAGTTCGTATGCCAGGCGAAAACGTAGGCATGGGACGTGACCATACATTGTTTGCATTAGTTGACGGAACAGTAAAATTCCAAAGAAAACGTAACGACAAATTGTTCGTTTCGGTTGTTCCTCAAGCATAACATTGGCTTTCGAGCCGGTGGTTTCGAATACTCCTGAATCCATATCTCGTAAGATTGTGATTCAGGAGTTTTTGTTGTATATATGCATGAACGATTTTCTTCCTAAAAAACAAATTCTTTGACGATTGTTAGGGTGTTTTTTTGTAAAACACCTTTACATTTCAGTGAAATCGTTATATTTGTGAAAAATAAAAATCTAAAATAATGTTAACTATTCAGTTAATTCGGGAAAATCCTGATTTTGTAGTTAAAAGACTTGCTATCAAGAACTTCGACGCAACAGACGCCGTAAAAAAAATTCTTTCTCTTGACGAAAAACGTGTTGCAATTCAACAAGAATTGAATGCAAAACAAGCAGAAATCAACTCTTTGTCTAAAGAAATTGGTACTTTATTCGCTCAAAAAAAGGTAGATGAAGCAAATGCAGCCAAAGAAAAAACAGGCGAAATCAAAGAATTGATAAAGAAACTCGACCAGGACATGGCCGATGTTGCTGCTGAGTTGCAGAAAGAAATAGTGCTTTTGCCTAATATTCCGTCAGAAGTTGTTCCTGCTGGAAAAACAGCCGAAGACAACGTGGTTGTGAAAATGGGCGGAAAAATACCTGAAAGTGACTCGTTGTTGTGCCATTGGGATTTGGCAGAAAAGTACAATCTTATTGATTTTGAACTTGGAAATAAACTTACGGGAGCTGGCTTCCCTGTCTATGTCGGCGTGGGCGCAAAATTGCAACGAGCGTTGATTTCGTTCTTCCTCGACAGAGCAACTGCTGCTGGTTACAAGGAATATCAGCCGCCTATTATGGTGAACGAAGCTTCGGGTTTTGGAACAGGTCAGCTGCCTGATAAAGAAGGGCAGATGTACTATGTCGGTTTGGATAATTTGTATTTGATTCCGACCGCCGAAGTGCCTGTGACGAATATTTTCCGTGATGTGATTGTAAAAGAAAGTGATTTCCCAATAAAATGTACCGCTTACACTCCGTGTTTTCGTCGTGAGGCTGGTTCTTATGGTAAAGACGTTCGTGGTTTGAACCGTCTCCATCAGTTCGATAAGGTGGAAATTGTACGCATTGAACATCCTGAACGCTCATATCAGGCATTGGACGAAATGGTGGCACATGTGGAATCACTTGTGAATGATTTGGGGTTGCCGTACAGAATTGTACGTCTGTGCGGTGGCGATATGAGTTTTACTTCTGCTCTGACGTACGATTTCGAGGTGTTCTCGGCTGGTCAGAAACGTTGGTTGGAAGTAAGTTCGGTTTCAAATTTCGAAACATTCCAGGCTAATCGTTTGAAACTTCGTTACAAAGATGAAAAGACGAAGAAGACGGTGCTCGCCCATACGTTGAACGGTAGTGCATTGGCTTTGCCACGTATTGTCGCTTCGATTTTGGAGAACTACCAAACGCCAGAAGGAATAAAAGTTCCCGATGTTTTGGTATCTTATATGGGTGGAATGACGATAATTAAATAGGATTTTTCTATATTTGTTATCTCAATAAATATCCTCTTATGCAAAAAAATATAGATTCAGAAAAAAATCCTGAGACTAATCCGAATGCGGACGGTGGTTTGAACTTTTCTCCTAACGACAATGACAAGTTGTTTATAGAAGGAGACAATTCTGACGATTTATTGTCGTTTGAATTGGAAAATGAGGCTGTTCAAACGCCTGAAACTCCAGTGACGGGAAATGTGCAGGACGAATCGCCGGCTGAGCCTGTTTCGGCTGTGGAAGCGAATTCTGACGAAGGCAATTCGTCTGAAAGTGTTTCGCCTAAAAATGAATCCGAAGAATCTATATCGAAAGAAAAAGAGGAAAAAACAGAGGTGAATGCACGGCCTCTCGAAAAAAATCAGTCAGAAGTAGTAACCGAAGAAAAGACGACTATGAAGAATCCTGAAGTGTACGAAGAACAGAACGAGGAAAAGAGCCGAAAAGGCTTGATTGTAGTGATTGTGCTCCTTCTCTTGTTGCTCCTATTAGGTGTAGCAGGGGCGTTAGGATATTATTTCAAGAAGTTGAAACCTGCAATTGAGGAAAAGCCTGCGGTTGATACTGTTCTTGTTCACGATACGGTATTTGTGGAACCTGTGGTTGATACGTTACCTGTGGTTGATACCGTTGTGGTAGAAGATACGGTTGTCGCTCCGGCCGCTCCAGTTCAATATGATGGCGGTGGACGCGTTGCGGGAAAAAATAAAGTTCCGACTAGGGGTTATCTGATTGGTTATAGGGCTACTGCCGATGAGGTTGAGGCAATAAAAACAGTTGCCGAACTAACGCAGGTTGAGGGACTTCCGTGCGGTTATTACTGGATAAACGATGCACGAAAAGGGAAAAATATGTTCAAAGTGTATATCGGTCCGTACAATACCGAAGAAGAAGTTCAGCAAATGTTACCTGTCATAAAAGAAAAAATGCCCGATGCACATATTTACTCTGAAAATCCAACGATTCAAAGCGAAATGCAGGCAAGACATAAGCTAGAAAAGAATGTATTTAGTAATATAGATCAACCAAAACCATGAACGTACTCTTATTAGGCTCAGGCGGACGCGAACACGCACTTGCGTGGAAAATGGCACAAAGTCCGCTGCTCGATAAATTGTATATAGCTCCCGGAAATGCAGGTACTGCAACGGTAGGTACAAATTTGCCGATTTCGGCAACTGCGTTCGACGAGATAAAAAAAGCGGTAAAACAATATGCTATTGATTTGGTCGTAGTCGGTCCCGAAGACCCATTGGTAAAAGGGGTACACGATTTCTTCCTTGCCGATGACGAATTGAAGAATATTCCTGTTATTGGTCCATGCAAACACGGTGCGACACTGGAAGGCAGTAAGGAATTTGCAAAGAATTTTATGATTCGGCACAATATTCCGACGGCGGCCCATTGTTCGGTGACTGCGGCAAATATTGAAGAAGGTTTCGCGTTTTTGGCAAAACAGACTGCTCCGTATGTGCTCAAAGCTGACGGACTTGCAGCAGGGAAAGGTGTCCTGATTTTGAATGACTTAGAAGAAGCAAAATCGGAACTGAAAAATATGCTTGACGGTAAATTCGGTGCGGCAAGTAAGACTGTCGTTATAGAAGAATGCCTGAAAGGAATAGAAATGTCGGTCTTTGTACTAACCGATGGTGAAGGCTACGTGTTGCTTCCCGAAGCAAAAGATTACAAGCGTATCGGCGAACACGATACAGGCTTGAATACGGGCGGCATGGGCGCTGTTTCGCCAGTTCCGTTTGCCGATAAAAAATTGATGGACAGAATTGAGAAGGAAATCATAAAACCGACCATCGCAGGTCTGAAGCAAGACGGAATTCCATATTGCGGGTTCATTTTCTTTGGATTGATGAACGACAATGGAACGCCGAAGGTTATAGAATACAATGTTCGTATGGGCGACCCCGAAACGGAAGTTGTGATTCCACGCATCAAGTCTGATTTGTTACAGTTATTCGTTGCTGCGGCGAATAAGTCACTTTCGAAGGAAAAGATAGAAATCAATCCATATTCGGCAACAACGGTAATGGCTGTGTCTGGCGGTTACCCTGAGGCGTACGAAAAAGGAAAAGAAATCCGTTTTGACGAATCTTTTGCCGACAGTACCGTATTCCATGCCGGTACGATATTGGACAACGGGGTTGTGAAAACTTCGGGCGGTCGTGTGTTGGCGGTGACGTCGTTGGGCGAAAATAAAGACGAGGCTTTAAAAATTTCATACAAAAACATAGCAAAAATACACTTCGATAAAATGTATTATCGCCGTGATATTGGTGCTGATTTATAAAATCCAATGTTCCAATTCCTGCAAAGAAATTCGAGGTTTAACGCAATTTTGTTTTTTCTCATGATTGTAATGTTGTGGGGAGGCAATTTGTTGAATCCGCATTTCGCACCACGATACTACGATACGGTTCCTATGATGTTGTACAAGCCATTGGTGCTGATACAAAATTGGAGCGTGTTGGCAGGACAGTTGATAACCTTGTTGTTTGTCGGAGTGAATGCCATTTTGCTGGCAAAAGCCAATAACGACGTCCGTTTAATAGAAAAGCGTTCGGCATTTCATATATTATTGTACATAATTCTTTCGGCAAGCATGCAGGAATTCCGTCAGCTCAACCCGATGCAGCCTGCGCTGACGTTCATAATACTTGCACTTATGTGGCTGTTCCGAATCTACAAACAGGAACGCGATTTAAAAACCATTTTCGAATGTGGGGTTCTATTTTCAATTGCATCGTTATTTTATGCTCCGGCGATTTTGTTTGCTGCTCTTTTGTTTGTAGGACTAATAGTGCTGACTTCGTTCAATCTTCGCCAGTGGATTTCGGGAATTGTAGGCTTGTGTCTGCCGTATATTATAGTGGTGTCGCTTGCGTTTTGCTTTAATTCCTTGGAAAATGTACGCGAAGTCATTCGTTACAATCTTTTTATGACGCATCAGGAACCGTTCAACGAATTGATACCGATACTTTTTTCTTGTTATTTGGCATTGCTGTTCATTTTGTCGGTTGCGTATGCATTTGCGGGTAATCTTAAAAAAGTGTCAATACGGAAATATTATTTGATATTGATATTCTTTTTGGCGATAGTGCTTGTTTCGTATCTTACAATGTCCTGCCTCGACTATTCATTTTTGTTCTTCGGACTTTTGCCGATTACAATATATGTGACGAACTATATGATAAATATTCGCCGAAAATTTTGGGCGGAAGTATTGTTTCTTATCATTCTCGTATTTGCCGTATTGGTACAAGTGTTGGCAGATGTTCCCATGCCGACACTGTAGATATTTTGTAGAGCCGCGATTACTATCTCCAAACCGTTGGGTGTAAAAAAAATTTAATTTTTTTGTTTGTTATTGATAATTTTATATTTTTGCCGCGTCAAATAGGTAAAATAGTCTAAAGATATATCGCGGGATAGAGCAGTTGGTAGCTCGTTAGGCTCATAACCTAAAGGTCGTCAGTTCGAGTCTGGCTCCCGCTACTAAGAAAGGTTCAGAAATTTTCTGGACCTTTTTCTTTTTATTAGTCTTCGCTTTTAAGAATATGAACAATGTCTTTTACTTGAATGAGTCGGATGACAAATGCCACGGCAAAACCTATTATGCACAAAATCAATACATTGTAAATCCAATTCTCAAAAAGAACTCCTTTCAGGAAGTAGAATAACAAGAGATTGATAAAAATGAATACCATCATTTTGGCAATGTCCTTGTACGGAATGTGGAACTTGAAATACTTCAGCGACAGGATAATTTGAATTATTCCTGTGAAAAATTGCGTTATCACCGAAACCACGGCAGCGCCCCAAGCTCCGTATCTTGGAATGAAGATTGCGTTGAAACCTATGTTACAAATCATACCCGCCGCCGCCATTAGGTTCATCACCTTCATACTGTTGTTTGCCGTAAGCAATGTGCCAAATATATACGACGAGGAGATAGGGATAAAACCTATGATAAGGACTTGAAATATCTTGGCAGACGTGTCGATGCTTTCTTCGTACATTAAGTCCATCAGTTCCGTGCTGTAGCTGCAACAGCCGATAACGAACACGAGTACGGGCGAAAGAAGCAATAAGAACGAGAATTTAGTGAATTTGCCGAGTGGCGCCTGGTCCTTGAGCATCTTTGCAAACATGGGCAGGAGCAAGGTCGCAAACAAATAGGCGAACATGCTGACTGCATCAAGTATTCTATATGATTGTGCGTAAATGCCTGCTTGCTTGGCACCGTCGGGCAACATTCGCTCTATCATCACCATGTCGGTTCGTGTGTAAAGACTCATCAACAGCGAGAGCAGGGCGAACGGATATGTTTTTTTTACAATTTGCAAGAGGAATTTCAAGTCAAAATGAAACGAGAAACGTTTTGCTTTGCCAAGCACTATGCAAAATGCTATGATACAAGGAATTGCATACGAAATGGTTTGTGCATACACGAACCATTCAATACAAAAGTCTTCGCGATGCGTGAGCAATAAATATCCGCAAATAATAATCATTAACAGTCTGTCAATTACCGAAATACAGCTGTCGGTCTTGTACATATATGTTCCCGAAATGTTTGAACGCAAGTATAACAGAAATGAAAGCAGAAACTGATTTATGGCAAGAATGCCGAATAGCTTAAATTGTTCAAAGCCAAAACCTAACGATGTCCCGACTATTCCCAACACGATGCAATACACAATTCCCAGTATGAATTTCAGCACCACCATGCTCGAAAAATACTGCGGAAGCAGTGCGTTGTCCTGTGCAATACTGCGATTGTTGAAGTTTGCAATACCCATATCGAGAATGATGTTGAAAATAATCGACAGACTGAACATTGCCGCGTACACGCCGTAGATTTCGGCACCCACAACGTTTTGCACCGTTCGGTCAATGCCAAAAATGTAGAACGGCTTGACCAAAATGTTCAGGAAAAGCAGCAGAATCAGGTTTGTAATAAAAGTCTTCCTCAAAATGAATCAATTTTCGATACACAAAAGTACATTTTTTCTGGTCAGTATTACTTTTTCTCTTGAAAGAAAATCCTTTCTGTTGTTACAGACAGAAAGTAACAGAAAAATCCGACTGTACAGAAAGATAATTACAACATGCTCTGCAAGAAATCTCGCTGTGGTGGACGAACAGAATTTTTTCCCTCTTGGGGAGATTAGTCAATATATAATGACCAAATCATCATAAAAATTCGTTCCTTTGCAAATATGAAGATTGTAATCAACACACGGTTGCTTATAAAAGGCAGAATTGACGGAATTTCACGTTTTACGTACGAAACAGTCAAACGTATGTGCGTGAACCACCCCGAACATCAGTTCTATCTGTTGTTCGACAGAATGTATAGCAAGGATTTTGTTTTTGCCGACAACGTGAAACCTGTCATCGTCCCGTTTCAGGCACGGCATCCGTTTTTGTGGTGGTTTTGGTTCCATTCGCAAGTGCCTCGTGTGCTGAAGGCGTTGCAACCCGACGTGTTCGTCTCAACCGACGGATACAGCGTTGTGGAGTCGCCCTGTGCCGTGGTCGATGTGATTCACGACCTGAATTTTGAGCATTATCCGGAACATTTGCCAAGACTGGTTCGAAATTATTATAAAAAGTATTTTCCGCAGTACGCTCGCTGTGCAACAAGAATAGCAACAGTTTCGGAATTTTCGCGGAACGACATACATACGTTGTACAATGTTCCCCTCGAAAAAATTGATGTCGTGTACAACGGCGTGAGCGGGGCTTTTCAGCCGCTCATTGAAGCGGAAAAGAAATTGATTCGCCAAAAATATACAAATTCGTGTGAGTATTTTGTGTACGCGGGCTCGCTGCATCCGCGAAAGAACATCGAGAATCTTTTCCGTGCATTTGCAGTTTTCAAGGACAAGACAAATTCCGACATGAAAATGGTTGTGGTAGGCGAGGCAATGTTTCTGGCAAAAAGCATTCAGTCGGTTTACGACAAACATCCCTACAAAAAAGATATCGTGTTCACGGGGCGTGTATCTGACAAGGATATGAATTATCTTGTCGGTGCTTCGTATGTCATGACGTATGTTCCTTATTTTGAAGGATTTGGCATTCCTATTTTGGAAGCATTCGCGTGCGGCATTCCTGTCATCACTTCGAATTGCACCTCCATGCCCGAAGTTGCCGGCGACGCGGCAGTGCTTTGCAATCCTTTTGAGGTCGATTCAATTGCGACAGCCATGGTTACAATGTATAACGATAAATCACTATATGGACAGTTGCTTGAACGCTCGCGTTCTCAACTCGAAAAGTTTTCGTGGGACAAAACCGCCGACTTGTTGTGGAACTGTATAGAAAAATCTGTTGAGAAATGAGACAGCCAATCTTTGATGTAACGAAAGCACAGCCGCCAATTGTGGGAGAATTGGCATATCGTCGTGCTCATTTTCGACTGCCCAAGGAGCAAAAAACGGTGTACCTCACGTTCGACGACGGCCCCGTTCCCGTTTATACACCCCAAGTGCTGAACATTTTGCAGGAATATAATGTTCCGGCAACATTTTTTATGGTAGGGGAGAATGTGTATAAATTCCCCGAAGTGTTTGAACAGGTCAAGAATGCCGGTCACGCTTTCGGCTCACATACTTACAATCACCTTAAAGGTTGGGCCACCGACAATAAAACCTACCTTGCGAACGTTGAAAAAGGCGTTGAGGTTGTCGGCAGCAAGTTGTTCCGTCCTCCGTATGGAAAAATCGGTCCTTTGCAGGCAAAAAAACTGTACAGTCATTTGCACGTTATAATGTGGGACATAATCACTATGGATTACGACCACAGTTTGTCGGGTGAGGACTGTTTCCAAAACGTGAAGAATTACGTGAGAAACGGTTCCATAATCGTGTTTCACGACTCGCCAAAGTCAGAGAAAAATTTGTTGTATGCCTTGCCGAAGACAATAGAGTATTTGAAAAAAGAAAATTATACTTTTGCACCGATACAGTTTGAAGAATGAAATTGTCAGTCGTCATAGTGAATTATAATGTGAAGGAAGAACTGACCTTCTGTCTGTCTTCGGTGCAACGGGCATTGCAAGACGTTGAAGGTGAGGTTTTTGTGGTTGACAATCATTCTGCCGACGGCTCATGCGATGTTGTAAAAACGTTGTTCCCGTGGGTCACGCTCATTGAAAATGCCGAGAATCTCGGTTTTGCCCGTGCCAACAATATCGCCATAAAAAAATCTTGCGGAGAATACGTCTTGTTGTTAAATCCCGACACGGTGGTGGAGCAGGACACGTTTTCGAAAATGCTTGCCTTTATGGACCAACACGCCGATTGTGGCGGTTTGGGAGTGAAAATGCTCGACGAGAAGGGACAATTCCTTCCCGAATCAAAGCGAGGTATTCCCACGCCGTGGGTGGCTTTTTGCAAACTGTTTGGCTTGCAGAAACTGTTTCCTAAATCAGAGAAATGCAATCGTTATTACCTATCCAACATTTCGCAAGATTCGGTGGCTGAGGTCGAAATTTTGGCTGGAGCGTGTATGCTCCTTCGTAAGTCGGTGCTCGACGAGGTTGGCTTGCTCGATGAAACCTATTTCTTGTACGGCGAGGATGTTGATATTTCCTATCGCATATTGCAGGCAGGGTACAAGAATTATTATTTCCCCGAAACGAGCATCATACACCTAAAAGGAGCAAGCACGAAGAAACTGGAAGTGAAAAGTGTGCGCGAGTTTTATCGCTCTATGGAGATTTTCTGCGAACGACATTTTACGGAGTATAACAGATTGTTCCTCCTTTTCGTAAAACTGGGAATCAACGTGCGTATGGCATTCGCGATGTTGGGATTGTTTGTTCGTAAACTTTTTGCAAAAAAGAGATGTTGAACCCCTAAATTTTGTACTTTAGTGCATTGAAATTTTAGGAAAACAATGATGAAAAAATCTATATCGTTCATTCTTCTTTTTTTGATGACACTCTGCGTGTTCGGTCAAAAAAACATTTTGATAATTCCGTTCGATGCAAAGATGTACAACAATCAGGAGTCGAAGGCAATTTGTGAATATTCGGGCGTATCGTATGACAAGTCGATAGAAAAAATCCGCACAGATTTGGATATGCACATTTATTCGGCACTCAAAGATTCCATGAATGTTTCGAGCATGTTGCGGACATACACTACCGATGCTTCTACCGACATGGAAGTGGTACACGATAATTCGGTGTATTATCAGTCCGACAAGGTTGTGGATGACATCGACAAACCTTCGAAAAAATCGGGTGCGCCCAATTCTTCGATAATTGCAGGTGAAGTAGTGAGCGTTGTGACCGATAATAGCGAAAAACTGATGAACGTAAAATTTCAAGACCCGCAGTTGTTCCGCGACCTTATACAGAGTTATCAGGCACAGTATATTGTGTATCTGACGCAGTTTGAGTTGCTTGGAAACTACTCCGACCCGTATGCCGTGGCAGAAAATTCATATCTCCGTGCCATAAAAGTTCATTATGTGATTTATAATTCATTGGGAAAATTTGTGTACGGCAACATTGCCACAACCACCTTTTCGGCAAAAGTGAACGACCTCGACCAAATCTGTGACCAATATCTCCCTCGCATTGCAAAACAAATAGCACGGCGGATACCGTAGATAATTCTCTCGTCTTTCGTCTCTCAATTCTCAACTCCTCCCCCCATATCCTCGCCATTTTTCAATCAAGGCGGTCATATCGGTAGGCAGTTCCGAGTCGAATTGCATGAATTTGCCTGTGGTTGGGTGAGTAAATCCGAGAGTTTTTGCGTGTAGAGCTTGTCGTGGACAGATTGCGAAGCAATTTTCTACAAACTGTTTATATTTGGTAAACGTAGTTCCACGTATAATTTGATTTCCGCCGTAAGTCTCGTCGTTGAACAGCGGCATGCCGATTGATTTGAAATGGCAACGGATTTGGTGTGTGCGTCCTGTTTCCAAGTTGCACTGCACAACCGAGACGTAGCCTAAATCCTCCAATAGTTTATAATGTGTGACCGACCATTTTCCGTGAGTGTCGTCGGGAAAAAGAGCCATGACTTTTCTGTCCTTCAAGCTACGGCCGATGTATCCCGAAATTGTCCCTTCGGGTTCTTTTGGAACACCCCAGGCAACCGCCACGTATGTGCGCTGGCTTGTTTTGTGAAAGAATTGGTCAGCAAGAAAACATTTTGCCTGTTCGTTTTTTGCCACCACAAGCAGTCCCGACGTGTCTTTGTCTATTCTATGTACCAAACCGGGACGTGGGTCGTCTGCCTCGAATTGTATGTTCCCTTTGAGGTGCCATGCAATGGCGTTCACCATTGTTCCCGTGTAGTTGCCGCATCCCGGATGTACCACCATTCCCGGTTTTTTGTTGATGACCATCAGTTGGTCGTCTTCGTACACAATGTCGAGCGGAATATCTTCGGGAATAATTTGCAGTTGTTGTTTTGGTGTTTCGAACTCTATGGTAATCACATCGTTAGGCTTTACTTTGTAGTTTGCCTTGATAGGATTCCCATTCGCAAACAGATAACCGCCGTCGGCAGCTTCCTGAATTTTCGTTCGGGAGATGCCTTCTATCCTGTCGTTCAAGAATTTGTCGACGCGTAGCAACGACTGACCTTTGTCCGCCACGTAGCGATAATGTTCAAACAGTTCTTGTTCTTCTATGTCAAAATTGTCGTTCATTGTATGACAAAAATACACATTCTTCAGAAAAACAAAAATGAATGTCGGTATCAGACCAAAGAAATATTTTTTTTTCTACCTTGCGACGCATTTTGTGGAGGCATGTCATGTCCCATCAAGATGGATATAAAACGATACTATTTAGAGAAATAAATATGAAAAATCTTAAGAAAATCATTACAGCGGCATTCACTTTGACGTGTGTGTTTGTACAGTCTTTTGCCATAAATCAGATTGATGGCAATTATGCAAGTTATGGGCTTTCTGCGGAGTATGACGGTTATTATGCTATTTCAAATTACGACGATTTGGAGGCATTCTCGTCTCTTGTGAATGGTGGCGAATATGCGGCAAATGCGGTACTTGTAGCCGACATAATTATAAATGAGAATTTGTTTCTTGACAATGGTGAGTTTAATGAATCACTCGATGCACAGCAATTGAATACGGTGACGCCAATTGGTAGAAACACGCAGCTTCATGGAGATTTGTCGCTGTCGTTTAATGGAGTGTTTGATGGTGCAGGTCATACTATTCAAGGATTGTATGCGAATGCTCCGAACAAAACTGCCAATATGTTTGGACTTTTAGGTGCTGACGCCATAGTCAAGAATATTATTTTTACCGATGTATATTTATATTGTTCATATTCGGGAATTATATACGATAGTTATGGGAAAATTGAGTCTGTAGTTTTACAAAATGGTGTTGTAAAAGGGACGGACTGTGGGGCAATTTGTGTCTATAATTATGGAAGTATTTATAGAGCGGTGAATAATGCGACTGTCATTGCAAATAACATGGCGGGAGGTATATGCTGTTCGGGTGAAGGAACAATTAAACAATGTGCCAATTATGCTTCAATACATACAACATCGCGAAGTGGAAGCCAAACGGGTGGAATTGCGGGTCATATCTGGGATGGAACAGTACAAGACTGTTTCAATACAGGTTTTATAGAAGGTAATGTCATTGTCGGTGGTATTTTGGGACTTCAATCTGGAGAGTCAACAGTTTCTTCTTGTTATAGCATTGGCAATGTAAAAGGCTACTCCGAAGTAGGGGGAATTATAGGAGTTGTGTATCATGGAGATAATCCTGTTACGTCGAAATGCTACTATGTCAATAGTTGTCTGTGTAAAGGTATTACAGGAGAAGATGTGGAGAATTCTGCTATGCCATTGGCGTTGTCGGATTTTTATAGTGCTACGTTGCCTGATGGCTTCAGTTCTTCGGTATGGCAAGCAGGCTCGGCAGTCGCAGATGCCGATTACGAACAGTTTGGAACGATGTTTAAAAGAAAAGTCGTAGGCAAATGTTTGCATTTGAAGGCAGTTCCTACAATCAATGAAAATGTGTACGAAACATATTATAATTTTGGAATTGACGAGAGTGAAGATTGGCAGTCGTTTATTCCAATATACTCCGTACAGGATTTAAAGGCGATAGAAAGAGATGTCAGAACCAATTATGTGGTAATGAACAATATATCAGTTCCTGAAAACTTGAATTCCGACGGTACAATAGTTGATTCTCCTACAGAAACATGGACTTCGATTGGTGGTGGCAATTTTATGGGTAAATTTAGTGGAGATAATCATGTGATTTCTGGTCTATATGGAAAAGGGTTGTTCGATAAATTAGGTAGCGGTACAATAATGAATGTGAGAACCGAAAACTGTTATTTTTATACAACGGCATCTGCTCTTGGTTCAATAGTTAATAGGGCTTCGGGTGGTATAATTTTGAATTGTCGTAATACATCGAAAGTGGAGGGGGCTTCGACTGTTGGAGGTATTTGTGGCGAAGTGTATCAAAGTAGTTATTACATAGATTTCAGACTTGAGAATTGTTGGAATTCTGGTGATGTGACGGGTTCTGTAATTGTTGGAGGTGTTGTTGGTGAATCTACAGGAGGAACGATTCGTTCTTGTTGTAATACAGGAAATGTAAATGCTACAAGTGTTAATTGTGGAGGTGTTGGTAGCACTATGTCATCTAATACTGTTGTTGAAGCTGTATGTAATTTTGGAACAGTCAAAGCGTTGCACGATTATGTTGGAGGTCTGTTGTTGTCAGGAAAAAAACTCTCACAATCGTATAATGCAGGTGTGCTTGTAGCAGAAGGTAATGCGGGCTCGATTATGAAATCAGGTTCTGAATCGGATGCGGTTAATTGTTATTATGATTCCGATAAAAATACTTGGAAGGGTATAGGCGACGCCGATTTTGCTGGTTCGTCAATGCCGCTGACAACGATGGAATGGTGCTCTGGCAGATTACCCGTAGGTTTTTCGGCAGACTATTGGGCGGTGAGAGAACCACAAATAGTTGATGGTTACAAACTATATTATTATCCGTATCTAAAAAACATTGGAGAGGAGTCTGCACAAGTTGGTTTTAAAAGAAAAGTGTATTCCCTTAAATTACATGCTAATGGCGGTTCTTATGGTGATGATATAACATTTTATGTTGAAAACGAGGGCGTTTCATTGCCAAGCGAAGTTGTTCGTACAGGATATGAATTCCAAGGATGGTATAGCAACTCAAATTTTACTTCGGAGATCATAACTTCGATTTCGGGTAGTGAAAAAGGTGATAAGGATATGTATGCTAAGTGGATAGCAAGTGTTTATACTATATCTCTACAAACAGATGGTGGAATCGTAAATAGCGGGAAAATCACTTCTTATACGTATGGTTATGGAGTAATGCTTCCTACAGATGTAACTCGCACCGGCTACACATTTGGTGGCTGGTACGCTGATGAGGATTGTTCTGGCGAGGCTGTCGTCTCTATTTCGTTAATAGATACGGGTGATAAGACGTTTTACGCAAAATGGGAGAAAGTTCCTTATACAATAACATTGAATGCCAACGAGGGCGAATTTGCAACGACACCTGTTGCCAACTACAACTATGGCGATGAGGTGACTTTGCCAACTCCGACTCGCGAGGGCTACACATTTGCCGGCTGGTACAACAACTCCAACCTCGTCGGCACCGAGTTCACACAAATAGAATCAACCGAGACGGGCAACAAGGAATTCTGGGCAAAATGGGATGTGAATACTTATACAGTGTCGCTTGACGCGAAGGGCGGCGACATCAACAGCGGAAACGTTGCCTCATATACATATAATGTATTGACCATCCTTCCACAGGACGTGACCAAAGTCGGCCATACGTTCGAGGGCTGGTTTGACTCTGAAAACCGGAAAGTGACGCAAATCAGCAAGGGCACCGTCGGCAATGTGACGTTCACGGCAAAATGGACGGCAAAGACGTACAGCGTGACGTTGCAGGCGAACAACGGGACAGTCAATGCAGGCAACATAACAAGCTACACCTACGGCATCGGGGCAACGTTGCCAGAGGATGTGACCAAGACGGGCTACGAGTTCCTCGGCTGGTTCGACAACTCAAGCTACGACGGCGGAAAGGTGACCAAAATCGCCGACAATGAAATCGGCAACAAGAACTTCTGGGCAAAATGGACGGCGGCGAGCTACGACGTGACGTTGGATGCGAACGGCGGAACAATCAACTCGAATGCGATAGAAAGCTACACCTACGGCGTGGGCGCAGTCCTTCCTACCGACGTGACAAAAATCGGCTACACGTTCAAGGGCTGGAAAAACGAGGAAAACGAGGATGCGCTTGAAATCACCACGGCCGACTACGGCAACAAGACGTTCACCGCACAGTGGGAAAAGGCAGATTACAGCATTGCATACAATGCAAACGGCGGTTCAATCAACGGATCGTATGAAACGACATACAACTATGGCGACGAAATCACGCTTCCGACCGACGTGACGAAGGAAGGGAACGAGTTCCTCGGCTGGTACGACAACCCGAACTTCACGGGAGAAGCGGTCGAAACAATTTCTGCCACGGAGTACGGCGACAAGACGTTCTACGCAAGTTGGAAGGCAAATCAATATGGTGTAACTTTTGAAGCGAACGGCGGAACGATAAATTCTGGAGGATTTGCCATCTACACCTACGGCGTCACGGCAATTCTTCCGACCGACGTGACGAAGGACGGCTACACGTTCACCGGCTGGTATGCCGACGAGGCATGCGAGGGCGATGTCGTAAGCATCGTCTCGTCGACCGACTTGGGCGCCAAGACGTTCTACGCAGGCTGGTCAAACTCGGCATATTCGGTTACGCTGCACACGAACGACGGAGTCATCTCGTCGGGCAACGTGACGGCATACACGTTCGGCCACGAGGAACAACTTCCGACAGAGGAACAAATCAGCAAGATCGGCTACAAGTTTGACGGCTGGTACGACAACGCGTCTTGTGTGGGCTCTCCAATTTTATCAATTCCAGCGACGGCAATTGGCGACAAGCAATTCTGGGCAAAATGGAGCGTCAATTCGTACGCCATAACATTAAACACCAATGGCGGAACCATAAATTCGGGCAACGTTAAGAATTACATCTACGGAACGACGGTGGTTCTTCCAAGCGACGTAACCAAGACGGGCTACACGTTTAATGGCTGGTTTGATAATGAGAACTTTGACGGTGAGGCGATAACGACAATCGCCAACAACGAAACTGGCGACAAAACATTCTATGCGAAATTTACCGTAAACACATATAATATAATCTTGGTGACCAAC